>Ga0074195_1000129_pt1 | contig 177534 bp, 181 predicted proteins | sample EPASupsiteHSE623_FD_64525 | JGI IMG/M metagenome (GOLD analysis project Ga0074195, IMG submission 64525) | Bioremediated contaminated groundwater from EPA Superfund site, New Mexico - Sample HSE6-23 | ecosystem: Environmental > Aquatic > Deep subsurface > Groundwater > Contaminated ... | reverse complement strand
AGTGGAGGAATTAATGGTATTAGTTCGTGTGTTGGTGGTTCTGCTCCTGGCTTAGTTGGTTGGTGGAGGTTTGACGAAGGCTCTGGGACTACGGCGTATGATAGTTCAGGGAATAAGAATAACGCTACTATCGCAGCGTCTGGCCCAACATGGATTAGTGGCAGTCCGTGCAGAGTAAATAAATGTTTAAGAATATCAGATGGAAACTGGAATGCGGGTGTGGCTGTAAGTAACTCCTCGAGTTTAAATATAACAGGAGCCGCTACTATAACTGGCTGGATATACGCTTATGGGGCCGACATAAACGGAAATCCAACAATGTCGCTTATACAGAAATCAGCCGCTTACTATGTTACTGGAAATGACTGGGGATCTAAATCAATTTTTGGTAATAGTTTTCCATTAGCGGCGAATCTAGGATATGGGGTTTGGTACTATATATCAGGAACAGTTTCTGATTCAGGTGTTATATCTTATTATATTAATGGATTATTAGCAGCTCCGACACAAACAAGATCAATGCCTTTGCCAACTTCTTCCTATGGCCTTGGTTTAGGCTCTAGAGACGCCTATAGATTAAACGGCATGCTATCAGATGTTCGAATTTATAATAGAGAACTTTCAGCTCAAGAGATTTTGGCTTTATACAATGCTACAAAATAAAAATATTTATTTTAAGATTTGTCAAATAAATATTTTTGACTATTTTTTCTCTTCAAGATACATTTAAAGAACTAAAATAATAACCATATGACATCATATCGTACGGAAGGAGTTTTATCGTGGGATGAGTGCTTTTTACGTATTGCCTTAATCATTGCGCAAAGATCTAAAGATCCACAAACGCAGGGCGGCGCCGTTGTCGTCGATACTAAAAACATAGTTTTGGGTATGGGCTATAATGGTTTCCCAAGAGGCATTGATAGCGATAAGTTACCCTGGAAAAGGAGCGGCGACTCCCCTCTTATTTCAGAAACCAAACACGGCTATGTTGTTCATGCTGAAGCTAATGCTATTTATAATTGCAACATAAAACCAGAAGGCGCAAAAATGTATTGCACGCTATATCCTTGTAATGAATGCGCTAAAACAATAATTCAATCCGGCATTAAAGAAATAATTTATCTAAGCGATAAATATCATGATCGAGATGCCTGGCTCGCTTCTAGAAAACTTTTTGAATTAGCCGGAGTAAAAACTAGACAATATAATCTTAAAGAAGAAAACAATGCATAGTTTTGAAATAGAAATAAAATCCCTCTTAGGCGAAAAAAATAAAGCCGACGAACTCATTGAAAAAATGAAGACTTTAGATACAGATTTTCAATCTTTTGGCTCACATATTCAGCTAAATCATTATTTTGTTGGCGGTGATTTAAAAAAATTAAAAGATAAAATACTGTCCTATATTCCGGAGTCTAAACAAGCTGAATTTATAAAATTAACTGATAAAGCCAAAGATTATTCAATGCGCTCTAGGCAAGCTGACACCAAAGTAATTTTTGTTTTAAAAGTAGCAATTGATGATACGACTTCTTCTAACGGAACAGCCCGTCTTGAATTTGAATCAGAGCTTAATATGAGTCTTGATGAGCTAGACAAAATAATTTTATCAGCTGACTTTCAATATCAGGCTAAGTGGTCAAGGGAAAGACAAGCTTTTAAATATAAAAACTACGATGTAACAATTGATAAAAACGCCGGCTACGGATATTTAGCAGAATTTGAATCAGTAATTACAGATCATGAAAATGTTGAAACAATAAAAAAACAAATTAGAGAAACTATGGCTGAGCTAGGTGTAGAGGAATTAAATCAAGATCGCCTAGCTAGAATGTTTAATTATTACAATACTCATTGGCAAGAATATTACGGCACTGATAAAACCTTTATTATCGAATAAAAATATGGAAAAACATCAAGAATATCAATATCTAGATCTTTTACGAGAAATTTTAGAGAATGGTTTTCGTAAAGTAGATCGCGGCACCGGTGACGCTTCGTATAGTGTTTTTGGTAGGCAGATTCGATTTGACTTAAGCAAAGGCTTTCCGCTATTAACTACAAAAAAAGTTTTTTGGAAAGGCGTTTTAGAAGAACTATATTGGTTTGCGTCTGGGCAAAGCAATGTAAGTTATTTAATACGAAAAGGTGTTCATATTTGGGATGATTATCCTTATAAAATCTATAATAAAAAAGTTGAGCAAGGCCAAGAGCCAAGTTTAACAAAAGAAGAATTTGTTTCAAAAATTGAAACCGACGACGATTTTGCTAAAAAACATGGAGAATTACCGAGAATTTATGGAGAAATGTGGCGACGCTGGCCAACTAAAGATAAAGCAAGAACAATAGACCAGCTAGCCTGGGCTATAAAAGAGGTTAAAGATGATCCGGGCGCTCATAATTTAATTGTTAATTCTTGGAATCCTGAATATCTTTACACAATGGCTAAGCCCGAAGAAACTTCTTACTTTCCAATTTGTCATAACATGTATCAATTCAATGTTATTGATGGAAAATTATCATTACAGCTTTACCAAAGATCGGCTGATATATTTTTAGGCGTGCCTTTTAATATTGCTTCTTACGCTTTATTAACAATGATTTTAGCACGTGTCACAGGACTTCAGCCAGGCGAATTTGTTCATACCTTCGGCGATGTTCATATTTATGAAACTCATCTTGAGCAAGTAAAAGAACAGCTAGCTCGCGAACCCCTTCCCTTCCCAACAATTGAAATTGATGAAAGCTTAAAAAATATTGATGATTTTACGCCTGATAAAATTAAATTAAATAATTATGAATCCCATCCGCCAATTAAGGCTCCTTTGAGTGTCTCGGGCGGATTTTACGAAAAGAAAAATTAAATGTCTAAACCAATCATCTCTATAATCTCTGCAGTTGCTGATAACAATGTCATTGGCTCAAATAATGACTTAATTTGGCATATTAGCGAAGATCTAAAACGCTTTAAAGAAATTACTACTGGAAAAACCGTAGTAATGGGCAAAAGAACTTTTGAATCAATAGTAAAAAGACTAGACAAACCTTTGCCTAATAGAAAAAATATTGTCTTAACAAAGCCTGAAGAAAAAATTAATGAAGATGTTGTAGTAGTACACGATATTGAAAGCGTTCTTAATTTAAATGATGAAGAAGTAATAATTATTGGTGGCGGACAGGTTTACGCTCAATTTTTACCTTTGGCCGATCGTCTTTATATAACTCATGTTCATCAAAGCCCAGAGGGCGATGTAAAATTTCCTGAAGTAAATTGGTCAGAATGGAAAGAAACTTACAGAGAGGATCACGAAGGCTTTTCTTTTGTTAATTATGAAAGATTATGATTATTTTGGGATTAGTTGCTGAAATGGCTGGCGGAAAAACCGCAGCCGCAGAATATCTAAAAGAAAAATATAAAGCTAAAACATACGGATTTTCAAATATCTTACAAGATCTTTTAGCTCGTTTATATTTACCTATAACTAGAGAAACGACTAGCGAACTTTCAGTTATTCTAAGACAAAAATTCGGTAATGATTTATTGGCTCGCGCTATGGCCGAAGATATTAAAAAAGACAATAACCATGAAATGGTAATAGTAGAAAGTATTAGGCGTGAAGAAGATATTAAATTTTTAAAAGAAATTAGCGGTTTTCATCTAATAAGCATTAAGGCTGATAAAAAAATACGTTACGAAAGATTAGTAGAAAGAAGAGAAAAAGCTGATGATGCTACAAAAACTTACGAGGAGTTTTTAAAAGATCATGAAAGAGAAACCGAACTTTCAATTATTCCCTTACTTGACAAAGCCGAATTCATCATTGATAATAACGGGACAATTGAAAATTTTTACAAAAAATTAGATAAGATAATAGATTCTCTCAAATAAAAAGGAGGTATTATCGAATAAGCTAAAAACATAGAAGTCCTTGAACATTAAGGCGACAGACCCCTTACCACAAAAACCACGGGGGTCTGTTTTTTATTAAAAATATGTTAAAATAAAGCCATGTACGACGTAATTATCGGACTGGAAATTCATGCTGGGATAAAGACAAAATCTAAGATGTTTTGTGCTTGTCCTAATCAAACTTTAGCCGAGCCAAACTCTAATGTTTGCCCGATATGTTTAGGGCATCCCGGAACCCTTCCCTCGCCCAATAAAGAAGCAATTGAAAAAACCGTACTGTTAGGCTTAGCTTTGGGCTGTTCTATAAATCAGCATTCAAAGTTTGATAGAAAAAATTATTTTTATCCTGACCTGCCAAAAGGTTATCAAATATCTCAATATGATATCCCTCTTTGTGAAGGCGGAGATTTAGAAATTAATAATAAAAAAATAGCTATCACTAGGATTCATTTAGAAGAAGATACTGGCCGCTTAGCTCATCCACCTCTCAGTGATTTCTCAGTGGTCGATTTTAATCGTGCCGGCACTCCCCTTCTTGAGATGGTAACCGAACCAATTATTAAAGACGCACTAACTGCTAAAGCTTTTGCCCAACGTTATCAGCAAGTACTTCGTTATTTAAATATTTCTAATGCTGATATGGAAAAAGGTGAAATGCGCTGTGAAGCTAATGTTAGCGTACAAAAGGCTGGCTCATGGCAATATAAAAACGGCGCAATTATTCCTAAAGGAAAAAATAAATTAAACAACAAAGTTGAATTAAAAAATATTAACTCATTTAAATCAATGGAAAAAGCCATTGAGTTTGAGATTAAACGCCAATCTAAAATTATTGATGAAGGCGGACATATTAGCGCTGAAACACGGGGTTGGAATGAAAATAAAAACGAGACTGTTAGACAACGCGTTAAAGAAAGCTCGGCTGATTATCGATATTTCCCTGATCCTGATATTCCGCCGATTATTATTACGCCAAAGTGGTTAAGAGAAATTAAGGCTCATTTAAATGAGTTGCCTTGGGAAACTGAAAACCGCTTGCAAGAAGAATACGGTCTGTCAGCCTATGATGCTACGGTTTTGGCCTCTGATAAATATTTAGCGGCCTTTTTTGAAGATAGCGTTTCGGAAATGCATGCCTGGATAAAATCAGCTAAAGACAAATGGGCAAGACAAGATAAAATTCTTGCTAAACTTGGGGCTAATTGGTTAAGCAATGAAATTTTAAAAAACTTGAACAACGCCGGACAAACAATTAAAGACCTAAAAATAAGCGCTGAAAATTTTGCTGAATTTATTGTTATGATTCATCAAGGTAAAATAAATTCTAGCGCTGCGCAAAAAATTATTAGCGAAATGATGAAAACTGGAGGCGATCCTGAGAAAATTATGAATAATATGGGACTGGCTATTATTGACGATGAAAAAGCCTTAACAGAAACAATCAAAAAAATTATCTTAGAAAAAAAAGAACAAGCAAACGAGTATAAAAAAGGCAAAACTACAGTTATTCAGTTCTTTATTGGCCAAGTTATGGCTGCTACCAGAGGCGCTGCCAATCCGGAAACCGTTAAAAAATTATTAGAAAAATATTTAAATCAATGAACTTATATGATTATTGCTATTTTTGAGACTAAGCCTTGGGAAGAAACTCTTATAAAAAAAGAGCTTAAAGGTCAAAAGCTTTTATTTTTTAAAGAGCCAATTCAAAAAGTACCAATAAAAAAATATCAATCTGCCGAAGTAATTACCGGTTTTATTACTTCAAAAATCGACGCTAAAATCATTAACCAATTGCCTAAATTAAAGTTAATTGCTACGCGCTCGACTGGTTTTGATCATATTGATTTAAAAGCGGCTCGCCAAAGAAAAATCACTGTAGAAAACGTCCCGACTTATGGAGAGAATACCGTCGCCGAACATGCCTTTGCCTTAATACTTAATCTTTCAAGAAATGTTCATAAATCATACTTGAGATCTTTGAAAAATAATTATTCAATTGACGGATTAAAAGGTTTTGATCTACAAGATAAAACCATTGGCATTATTGGCTGTGGGCATATTGGTTTGCATATGATTAGAATTGCTCGTGGTTTTGCTATGGACGTTTTGGTTTATGACATTAACCGTGATAAATTTTTATCAGAAACTTTAAATTTTAAATACGCGAGTCTAAAAGAGCTTTTAAAAAAGTCTGATGTTATTTCATTGCATTTACCTTATTGTAAAGCCACTCATCATATTATAAATAAAAAAAATATAAAACTAATCAAACCAGGTGCTATCTTAATTAATACTGCACGCGGTGGATTAATAGAGACAAGCGCCTTAATTGAAGCTTTAAATAATAAAAAACTAAAAGGCGTCGGTCTTGATGTTATAGAAGAAGAAAATTTGCTACTAGAAGAACATCATCTTCATCATAGACAAAAAAGAAGCAATAAAGAGCTGTCACTTCTAATTAAGGATCATAAACTGTTAAATAAAGATAATGTGATTTATACTCCTCATATTGCTTTTTATAGTCAAGAAGCAGTTGATAGAATAACTAAAACAACTATAGAAAATATTAAAAGTTTTTCAAAAGGAAAATTGCAAAACGAAGTGAAGTGCTAAGACCTCACCCCGATCATTGCTTCGCAAGATCGACCCTCTCCATTTTTAGTGGAGAGGGTTTTTGCAAAATTCCTTAACCCTCGCCAACAAAGTTGGAGAGGGTGCCCGAAGGGCGGGTGAGGTCAGCCACTTAATCTCTCTACCTTGTTTTTCCCAACGTCTAAACCAAGACATTTGCCTACGGGCAAATTGCCCGGTCGCAATAGCCAGCTTATCAATCATTTCATCTTTGGTAAGTTTTTTTTGTAAAAATTGTGCAATAAATTTATATTCTAGCCCAAAACTTTCTAAGCGTTTATAACTTAAACCCTTAGCATGAAGTCTTTTAACTTCTACTATCATGTCATCCTCGGGCTTGACCCGAGGACCCAGGCGATTTAATATCCGTTCTTTAATTCTTTTCCTCAAGGTTTCCATACCGACTTCTAAACCTATAACTAAAAATTCAAATGGTGGTTTTTTAACTCGCGGTTTTTCTAAATTTATATTTTTGCTATTTTGTAAAATTTGTAAATATCTTATTAAACGACGTTTATTATTTTTTTCACTATTATTTAATCTCTCAAAAAATTTACTATCAGTTTTTTTTATTAATTTCTGAATTTCTATAAGATTCAATTTTTCTAATTCATTGTTATTAGTGCTTTGCGCCTGATCTCCTAAAATATAGCCATCAACGACAGCTTGTAGATAAAGTCCGGTTCCGCCTACTAAAATAGGCAGTTTACCCCTTCTTATAACGCTTAAAATGGCCTTATAAGCGGCTTTTTGGTATTTATAGAGGTCATAAGGCTTATTAGGATTAGCTATGTCTATAAGGTGATATTTTACTCGATTTTTACCAGTGCCATATTCAGCTAAATCTTTACCCGTACCAATATCCATTCCCTTATAAACCTGACGAGAATCTGCGCTAATAATCTCGCCATTAAATTGGCGAGCTAGTTCTACGGCTAGCTTAGTTTTACCAGAAGCCGTGGGCCCTAAAATTACAAGAACTTTATTTTTCTTCATGACTTAATTTTACTTAATTTTTAAAAAATAAAAAAGCCCGCTGTTTTTGAGCGAGCTTTTCTAAATAACAAATTCTTTTTACGGAGTTACTGAATGAAATTACTGAAGAACGATTTCATGCTCGAGCTGCAGGCTGACGGATAAAATTCGAAAGATATTATTAATCCTTCAGACGGGTTTAGCCAGCTAACCTGAGCGAAAACGCCACGGTTAATTCGCTTTGACCACGTACTGTAGACAGTTGATTCCCCGGTTTTTGTGTTAAGCAGCCTTATATTCACGTCGTTCGAATGTGGTTTAGTACCGTGGTTGATGTAAAACATGTCAATATAGTAATCCTGACGCGGGACCCTTGCACCCTGAAGTTCGCATAATTTTTTATAAGCATCATTCCAGCCCGTAAAAGTCAAATTTCCATAATCAACGAGTTGATTATCGCGTCCGCCGTTGACCAACTTCCATTCAGCACTGTAGTCCAGTGCAAGTATATATTCATTATACACGAGGATAATATCCGCCTGAAATGCATATGTATTTATTTGCTCTACGTACTGCGACGGATTGTCTGTATAATGACCGGAAAGTCTCATGAATGACTCCTCATCGTTGGTTGTCGGAAATTCTTCTATACCCTCGACAATAAATGTCGATGGTATTGAGTAGGAATCCGACTTGGACACCGTGTTAAATAAATCCTGTGCTAACACCTGCTGCATGCAAGTGAAAAAGAAAATAACAACGACCAACACTTTTAATGCTTTCATTTCATCTCCTTGCCAATTTAATTGGCTTTTATTTTATGGTTTATAGTTAAATCGCACTAGCCGAGATTCTGCTAGTAAGATTTAACTAAAAAACCAATTTTTCAAAGAATATTGATATAATAACATATATAATATATTTTGTCAATAGACAATAAAAAATAGACCTAAAGCCTATTTTTCATCAAACTCTTCTAATATTTTTTTCTGCTTCCTACTTAGGTTTGTCGGCGTCTTTACTATTACTTCAACTAAATGATCTCCCCTACCTCTACCTCGTAAATGCGGGACGCCTTTGTCTGATAATTTAAAAACTTTACCTGATTGCGTACCTTCAGGAATTTTTAAGCTAACAACTCCGTCTACTGTTTCTATGTCAATTTTTGTACCAAGCGCTGCTTCGGGAAAACTAATTTCTTTTTTAGAGATAATATTATCGCCTTGACGATTAAAACGATGATCGGTTTTAACGCGAACTTTAATATAAAGATCTCCTGATCCGGCATTTTTAGGACCAGCCTCTCCTTGACCAGTCAAACGAATCATTTCTTGATCAGAAATGCCTTCAGGAATTTTTACTTTTATTTCTACATTATCCTTATAAAGCCCATTACCGTTACAAGTCTTACAGGGTTTAGTAATAATTTTACCCTCACCATGACAATTTGGACACGGAGTTTGCATTTGAATTGAGCCTAAAATTGTACGCTGCATTTGCGTGACAGTGCCGTGCCCATGACAATGTTTACAAGTTTCAAGATCAGAACCAGGTTCAGCGCCGCTACCTTTACAGGTTTTACAAGTATTTGTTTTATAAAACTTAATATCTTTTTCTACGCCAAAAACAGACTCCATAAAAGAAATCTCTATATTAACCTGAACATCAGACCCACGCTGAGATCTTTTACGTCGAGAAGAGCCGCCACCAAAACCAAACATATCGCCAAAGCCGCCAAATAAATCTCCTAGATCATCCATATTAATATTAAAACCTTGCCCACCAAAGCCTTCAAAACCTGAAAAGCCCGAACCGCCTTGATTAAAGGCAGCCGAGCCAAAGCGATCGTATTGAGCTCGCTTATCTTTATTGCCTAGAACTTGATATGCTTCATTAAGCTCTTTAAACTTAGCTTCATCGCCTCCTTTTTTATCAGGATGATGTTCGTGAGCTTTTTTACGAAAAGCTTTTTTAATTTCTTCTTCAGTCGCAGTTTTAGACACCCCTAAAATGTCGTAGTAATCTTTACTCATTATTTATCAGCTTTAAAACCAATCTCTTTTTCAGTTTGTTCAGCTTGCTTAACTTGTCCGAATTGATCTTCGTATTTTTTAAGATTATCAGTCATTGCCACAATCATTCTTTTAAAGTGACCCGGGGTTGTTGTAATTTTTGCAGTAACTTTGCCAGACTGACCAACAATGTTAGCAAAAATCATCTGAAACTCTTCTTCATTATGATTAATCCAAGCGGCATTAGCATATTCGCCACCAGGAATTGAATCATTGATTTGAATTTGTTGTTGATTGTTTTCGTTAGACATATTTTTACGACCTCACCCAACTCCGCTTCGCTCCGTTACCCTCTCCAGCGTCGCTGGAGAGGGTCAATCTTGCGAAGCAATGATTGGGGTGAGGTCTGAATTAATTATTTTTTTTCTTCAAACTCCCCTTCTACTGGTCCCTCTTGAGTTTGATTATTAGATTGATTAGTTTGTTCTTGATTTGGTTGCTGAGTTTGAGAAGCTTGCTGGTACATAGCTGCGCCAATTCTTTGCGCTACTTGGTTAAGCTCTTCCATAGCTTTTTTAATATCGTCATATTTATCAGTGTCTTTAATATCTTTCAAAGCTTTTAGCTTTGCTTCTAAATCAGTTTTATCTTCACTCTTCATTTTATCGCCGGATTCTGATAAAAGTTTTTCAGTTTGAAAAACTACGGCATCAGCTTGGTTTTTAATATCGGCTGAATCTTTTTTCTTTTTATCTTCCTCGGCGTGCAATTCGGCTTCTTTACGCATCTTCTCAACTTCTTCTTTAGAAAGACCCGAGGACGCGGTAATCGTAATATGCTGTTGTTTACCTGATGCTTTATCAGTGGCTTTAACATTTAAAATACCATTAGCATCAATATCAAAAGCAACCTCAACTTGCGGAATACCGCGCGGCGCCGGTGGAATTCCATCTAGAATAAACCTGCCTAAGCTTTTATTGTCCGAAGCCATAGGGCGCTCACCTTGAACAACATGAATTTCTACTGAAGTTTGAGAATCAGCCGCCGTAGAGAAAATCTGTGATTTAGAAGTAGGAATAGTAGTATTTCTTTCAATTAACGGCGTAGCAACTCCGCCTAAAGTTTCAATACCTAGGGTCAAAGGCGTAACATCTAAAAGTAAAACGTCGCGAATATCGCCTTGCATAACTCCGGCTTGAACCGCTGCACCTAAAGCTACAACTTCGTCAGGGTTAACGGTTAAGTTAGGTTCTTTGCCAAAGAAAGCTTTAACTTTTTCTTTGACTAAAGGCATGCGAGTCATACCGCCGACTAAGATAACTTCCTGTAAATCATTAACACTCATACCAGCGTCAGACAATGCTTTTTTGCAAGGCTCAATAGTTTTTTCTACTAAATCTCCGACTAATTCTTCTAATTTAGCACGAGTCATTTTCATAACTAGGTGCTTAGGACCAGAAGCATCAGAAGTAATAAACGGCTGATTAATTTCGGTTTCTGTAACAGTTGATAATTCAATCTTAGCTTTTTCAGCGGCCTCTTTAATGCGCTGTAAAGACAATGGATCTTTTGATAAATCAACTCCTTGGTCTTTTTTAAACTCATCAATAATCCAATTAACAATTCTTAAGTCAAAGTCTTCTCCGCCTAAATGAGTATCTCCGTTAGTTGATTTAACTTCAACAGTGTCTTCGGAAATTTCCAAAATAGAAACGTCAAAGGTTCCACCGCCTAAATCATAAACCGCAACTTTCTGGCCTTTCTTTTTATCAAAGCCATAAGCTAGAGCAGCCGCTGTCGGTTCGTTGATAATACGCTTAACATCAAGCCCGGCGATTTTACCAGCGTCTTTAGTAGCTTGTCTTTGGCTGTCATCAAAATAAGCCGGCACTGTAATAATCGCTTCAGTAATTTTTTCGCCTAACTTAGCTTCGGCATCAGCTTTTAACTTAGCTAAAATCATAGCTGAAACTTCTTGTGGAGTATATTCTTTATCTTGCATCTTAACTTTAACTCCGTCGCCAGATTGAATAATCTTAAACGGCATATTCTTCAAATCTCGCTGAACTTCCGGATCATCAAAACGACGACCAATTAAACGCTTAACTGCAAAAATTGTATTTTCCGGATTAGTAACAGCTTGACGTTTAGCAGTTAAACCGACTAAACGCTCACCGGCTTTAGATACGGCGACAATAGACGGCGTAGTGCGATTACCTTCGATATTTTCAATGATTTTAGGCTGTCCTCCTTCCATAATCGCCATGGCGGAGTTGGTTGTTCCTAAATCGATTCCTAGAATTTTTGGCATATATTATTTTTTAGTTTCAATTTTAATCTTATTAGGTTTGGCTTCCGGAGCCTTTGGAATCGTAATTTTTAAAATTCCATCTTCGGAAAGAGCCTTAGCTTCATTACCTAAAACATGTGTTGGTAATTGGATTGAGCGGTAAAAACTGCCTCGACGAATTTCTTTGCGATAATAATTTTTTTCATCAATTTCGCTTTGCTTTTCAGCTTCGCCTTTAATGCACAAAACATCGTTTTCAATCGAAATATCAACTTTATTAGAGTCAATACCAGCTAATTGCGTCTCGACAATAACATTGTCTTTATCTTCGTACATATCAATGGCCGGAATACTGTCCATTTCTTGAAACGGATCAAGCATCATTGGTGCCCATTTTATTAGTGAACTCATATGTTTGAAAAGTTAATTTTTAAATTTGTAAACGGCGACTCTCGCCGGAATAATTACTTTGTTATGTAGTTTATAGCCTGGCTTCAGCTCCTTAGCAACAATATCGTCTTTCTTTTCATCATCTGTTTCTACTGTTTCTACTGCCTCCATTAAATTATGATCAAATTTAATATAAGTAGTTACTATCTCTTCTACACTATTATCAGCTAAAACTTTCTTAAATTGTTGAATAATATGCTGAAAACCAATTAACCAATTTTTATCGCCGTTTTCCGGATAATGATCTAGAGTCAATTTTAAATTATCGTACACTGGTATAATCTCTAGAATCATTGCTTCGTTGGCATAAAGAGCTAATTCAACTCTTTCCTTAGCAACCTGCTTTAAGAGATTCTGATAATCAGCTAGAGCTAATTTATATTTATGCTCTAAATCAATTAATCGATCTTTATCCTCCGTAGCTTTAGCGGAGGTGGATTCTCCTTTTTTGTTTTCTTCGGTCATAATTATTTCTTACTTAATTCATTAATCAAAAAATTAATGCGAGCTTTATTAGCTCCATAATCCATTCTCACCGGACCAATCAATCCAATAAGTCCGATGCGATCCTTTGTTTTATAACGACTCATAATACTGCCAGAAAAAACTCCGAATGGGCTATCTTTGCCTATCATAATTTTTGGTTCAAAATCAACTGAATCAAAAACCTCTCCAACAATATCATCAATTCTATCCATAATAGACGATATATCATAAACTAATTGCGGCTGAGCAAATTCTGGTTGCTGTAATAAATTAGAAATTCCAGTGTAATAAACATTGTATTTATGAAAAGCCCAAACAACCGCTAAACCAGTAATACTAGCTAGCTGTTTAGCAATTTGTTTAGCGGCTATTTCATCTTCTGAATCTATAAAAGATAAAGTTTCTTTTTCATCTTCTGCTAATTCCTTAGTCTCTAAATCTTTAACATACTGTTCATAAGCTCTAGCTGTAGGAATGCGTCCGGCTGAAGTATAAGGCTGAGCAATCCAACCATCTTCTTCTAACTCAGCCATATCGTTTCTTACAGTAGCCGGAGATACAGGCAAATGATACTTTTCCACAATAACAGAAGAAGGCACTGGACAGCCCGTAGCAATATGTTCTTTAATAATTAGCTCTAATATTAGCCTTTTTCTCTCTTCCATAATAAAAAATGAGTTATATAAACTCATTTTATCACTCTTAGCACTCGTCCGTCAAGAGTGCTAATTATGTGTAAATTAAATAATCACCAATATATAAAATATTAACCTTATTTATTCACTACTGCTCTGGTTAGAGGTCCGAAATAACCAGAAGGTGGTTTTATTTTCTTAGCTTTTTGGAATCTAACTAAGGCGTTTTTAGTAGCTGGACCAAAGTAATTAGTTTCTTTACCTTTAGAGCCAGCTCCAGTCTTAGAAACAATAAAACCGTTATTATTAAGATAGATTTGTAATTGTTTAACATCGCTATTATTATCTCCTAATTTTAGGTTCTTTTTAAATATGAATTTATTGATTATTGGTTTGCTTGGAGTAGTAGGAATATTAGGAGTAGATGGAGTAATTGGGTTATTTGGAATAATAATAGAACAGGCTCTTTTAGCATTATTAATCTGTTCTTGAGTTAGAGAACAATTACTTGGTGAAGTACTTAGATATGATCTATATTCGTAGCCATTAATACAAACCCCTTGCCAGTCTGTGTAAGTAACGTTGGTACAAATATTAGTTTTAATAATGTCAGCCAATGGTCTACTGTTAGATACTGGACAATTATTCGTTAAAGCCGTAACTACTGACGGACTTGTTGTAGTATCATCTCCGTTTTTACTAATTAAACTAAATTCATAAGAAGTTCCGCAACTTAAATCTGAAAAACGATAAGAAGCAATATTACTATTTAACCAACCAGAGTTTCCATTATTATAACTTACATAATATCCGCTAGTAACGCCTCCTGACCAGGAAACAGTAATTGATGTAGTACCATTAGCAACGGCTGTCACAGCATTTGGTTGCTGAGCTAGGGTATAAACACCACTACTATATACATAATCCGAAGTACCTGCTTCATTAGTGGCCGCAACCCTAAACCAATATCTAGTATTGGGTGATAAACTATTAACATCAACTTGTATAATATTTTCTCCTAGTTGAGTAAATTCTTCATAATCTTCTCCGTTCACTGATTTTTCAATAATAAAATTAGCCTCATTATTAGAATTATCGTCCCAGGCAATAGTAATATAGTTATTAGATATTGTTTCAATGCTTAGATCAGAGGGGGCATCAGGTATAGTTATTATTTTTGGTAGAACCGCCAACCGATTTTCCGCAATACTACCGACAGTACTAAAAGTACCACCAGCATATAAGTTGCTATTGTCAGAAATAAAACTATAGACACTACCATTAAAGTTGGGATCCCAGGCACCGGCCAAACCAGTACTTAAATCTAAAACAGCAAATCCACTTCTTAATTGACCACCTATAGATGTAAAAGATCCTGCAACATATAATAAAGAATCTATTATTCTCATAATAGAAACCGAGCTGTTGGCATTTGGATTCCAAGAAGTCGCTAAGCCGGTAGTAGTACTTAAAGCCGCTATTCTATTGCGTGATTGACCGCCTATACTAGTGAATGATCCTCCAACATATAGTGTTGAGTCGCTTAAATACATATCATCAACAGTCAAATTAGCATTAGGGTTCCAATCTAAAAGAGCGCCTGTTGTAGCGTTTAAAGCAGCAATGCCGTTTCTTGATCCAGAGCTAATACTAGTGAAATTACCACCAACATATAAGGTTGAACCATCAACAAGTAAAGAATGTACGCTACCCCCACTAGCACTACAATTCCAATTGCTACTGATTAAGCCTGTCGTCTTATCTAGGGCGACAATTCTTTTACCATTAAGTCCAGAGCCTGCGACTGTATCAAAAGCACCACCAGCATAAACTACTGAACCGCTAACAGCTATATCATAAACCAGGCTACCTAAATCAGGATTCCAACTGCTAGATAAACCTGATGAAGAATCAAGAGCAGCTATTCTACGTCTAGTTTGCCCACCAATAGTTGTGAATGCTCCACCAGCGTAAATTGTTGAACCATCTACTACTATTTTCTCCACTGAACCGCTAGCATTAGGATTCCAACTAGTTAGCACACCAGAAGAAGTATCTAGGGCGGCAATATAATTGCGTGCTGATCCACCAACAGAAGAAAAATCACCGCCAATATATACATAAATATCATTAACAGATATTGTCTTAGGAGAATTTCCTCCGCTAACAAAAGGGTTCCATTCAATAGGGACTCCAGTTGTCTGATCAACGGCGGCTATATTATTACGTGCCTGACCACCAACCGAAGAGAAAACACCTCCAAAATATACCGCACTGTTATAAACATATAGAGAAGTTACTTTGTTGCCAGCAGTTGCAGTAATATTTGGATTCCAAGCAGTTGCTGCGCCCGTGGTACTATCTAAAGCAGCAACATAATTTCTAGATTGACCTCCGCCTATAGTAAATTCTCCGGCCGCATAAACCAAACCAACCAAAGGATCATAAAGTAAATAAGTCGGATTGGTATTAAAAACAGGCGCCCAATCAGTAAAAAGACTTCCCGTATCCATCCAAACAGCCGCTAATCCTGAATGGTCCTCACCGCCGATATTATCAAATTCTCCACTAACATAAACAAGCTCATCGCCATCATTCAAGGTCATTGTATTAATATAACCATTTGGCTCTGGCACAAAAGAAGGAGATGCCTCTCCTGTACCAGCATCAAGAGAAGCTAAAAAATTTCTAGTCTCTCTGCCAATAACACTAAACTCTCCGCCGGCATATATAGCGTTATAATTGTTACTAAATTTTAAAATATTAACATTACCATTAGCGTCTGGATTCCATCCCGTTACAACGCCTGAGCTAATATCTATAGCGGCAATATGATTTCTGTTTTGACCGCCAATAGAGGTGAAAGCTCCGCCTACAAAAAGAGTGGTATCATTAATTTCAAGAGAAAATACTTTATCATTAGTGCCTGGATTCCAATTCGCATCTACTGTGCCATCATATAAGATGTGAGCTAAGTTAGCTCTATTATAAGAACCAACCTTAGTAAAATCTCCTCCAATATACCAACCGTCATTATTATCTTGTACGCTTGCATAAACAACACCAGAAACTATCGGCGAATTATCTTTTAAAGCGCTAGTAGTATCAACAATTGCTCCACCTCCAGTTTTAGGGCCTACATAAGTAAAGTCTCCACCAATATATAATGTCTCACCATCAGCCGACAAAGCCGTACTTTTAACACTGCCGTTAGTAACATAAAAATTATCACGCGGTGTGGTATCAAAATCTGCTCTAGCATCATTAATAAAAGCTAGGCTAATAAATAAAACTATAATAGAAAATATTATATAATATTTTTTCATGTCTATATTAAAAAATTAAACAAAACATACTAAGATATTGTATTCTATTACTATAACATCCAAAAGAAATCCTTACAATTAATATAAAACTATTAAGGATTCTTCTTATACTCTCCAAAATACCATTTTAAAAACTCCCTAGCGATTGGAGAGGCTACGGCGCTCCCCTCCTTACCCTCTTCAACTAGAATTGTCACGACGATTTCCGGATTGTTATAAGGCGCAAAACCAGTAAACCAAGCGTGCGGATCTTTTTTAGTTGACCATTGCGCTGTACCGGTTTTTCCAGCAACTTCAACCGGCAGCTCGCTCATACTTCTAGCGCTTCCTGAAGTAACAGTTTGCCTCATACCGCGCCTAACAATATCAATACTGCTTTTACTAAGCATATCCTTAGCTAAAATTTGCGGCTCTATTTTTTGAACAGTAGTATTGTCGGTTGCTTTAATTTCTTTAACAAGATGCGGTTTATAAATAGTTCCACCATTAGCAAAAAACATAGTATAAGCTGCAACCTGTAAAGGCGTAACAATTAAATCTCCTTGACCAATTGCAACGTGATAAGTATCTCCGACATACCAGCGTTCTTTTTTAGTCGCTTCTTTCCATTCTTTTGTCGGAACAAAGCCCTTGCCTTCGTTTGGTAAATCAATACCCAACTCCGTCCCTAACAAAAACTTTCTAAAATACATAACAATCTTATCGATACCTAGACCGACAAAATTATCATAACCTCCGCCTATATAATAGAAAAAAGTATTAACTGATTCAGCAATCGCTTTTGTGACATTGGTTTGTCCGTGTCCGCCGGCTTTCCAATCAGGAAATGACCACTGCCCTACTCTTAAACCTCCAGTACTTAAGAAAGAAGTCGATTCTGAAATAATTTTTTCTTCCAAGGCTGCTCCGGCGACGATCGGCTTAATTGTAGATCCTGAAGGATATTCGCCTGAAACAGCGCGGCTAAATAACGGCTGATCAGGCGATTCTGCCAAAGCCTTATAATCATCTTTGCTAATACCTTTAGCAAAAAGATTATTGTCATAGGTTGGCAAACTAACTAAAGAAATAACTTCTCCATTTCTAGGATCAATAACAACTGCCGCGGCTTTTTTTAACCCTAAGGGTTTTAGATAAGCGGCCATTATTTCCTCAAGTTTGGCCTGAGCTGTTGCGTCCAGTGATAATTGTAAATTGTTGCCAGCAATCGCCGCTGTTTCACTAACAACTTTTTTCTCCTTACCTAAGGCATCAACTTCAACCTCTTTAACTCCGGGTGTACCGCGCAAAGTCGGCTCCCATGATTTTTCCAATCCAGACTTACCTAAATAATCTAACGGAGAATAGACCTCTTTATTGGCCGATAGCTCATCAGGGCTAATTTTACCTGTATAACCTAAAACTTGAGACAAAGACAAAGAAACTAAATCATAATTTCTACGGCTTGTATTAGAAATAAAAATTCCAGGAATTGAGAATGATTCTAAATAAATTTTTAAAGCCTTTTCATATTCAATATTATCAGCAATAAACATTGGCTGATAAAATTCTAATTTTGAAGCATCTAATAAATTAAGAGAGTCTTTTATTTCTTGTGCGTCAAAATTTCCGGCCGTCTTAGAAAGACGATCAATAAGAGTATCTCGTTCTTGTTTATCTTTTGGCAAATCAGACGGTACGCAATAAAGTAAAAAATTGGCCACATTATGAACTAATGGCTTATTATTACTGTCATAAATAATGCCTCGATTAGCCTCTATTCTTTCTAGTCTTAAACGATTACCATTAGCTAGATCATGATAATATTGACCCTTAACTACTTGTAGCCAAACTAAACGAAAAACTAAGATTGTAAATAAAGCAATAACTCCTAAACGAGCCAATAATAAAACTTTAGACGATAAACTATTGCCGATTGTTTCTTCGCCTCTCTCGGTTGGAGTAAAAGCTTCTTCAACCCAATCACGCCTAAATTTACCAGCGAAATCTCCATATTTAAAACGCCCCTCTTTTATAACAAAGGGGTCATTTGACTTTTTTGAATGTTTTCCAAAAGCAATCATATTAATTTCTCAAAAAAGGTACAAAGACCGGTTTTAAACGTCTAGTTAACGCACTAAAAAGATAAAAAATTATCACAGCCGCAATAACATTAAATACTACTGACAAAATAAAAGATATTATCTGACTTGTAATAGTTCCTAAATCATGCACCGTCCAATAATCAAGAATTAAAAATATAATATCAGCAATCGCAGTAACCGCAGCCGTTACCACCATCACAGAATAAACCGAACGATTAGTCATTACTTTTTCAAATAAAAAGTATGCTAAAGATAAAACAATAAAAGCGACTATTAAATATGTTCCAAAAAATCTAAAAGAAAAAGCTTCTAAGATCATAGCTCCACCAAGCGCCCACCAAGCAGCCAGTCTAATATTTGATAAAATAAGAATCATTATTATTGCAATGAAAAGAAAGTGAATTCTATTAAGCCCAAAAGGTAGAGCGCTGACAAGACAAATATCTACAAGAGCCACAATAAATATACCAGCAAAATTTGCCAAAAAACTCTTATACATAATTTTATTTGAGAATAGCAACAAACCTCAAATCATCGATATTAGCAGAAGGATCAACAATAGCTTGTTGCCATAATTCATTACTCTCTTTTATAACTCTATTGACCTTGCCTATTAATAAACCGGCCGGCATATTACCTTCAACTCCGGAAGTAACAATTAAGTCGCCTTCTTTAATTTCTCTATTTTGAGGAATAAGCTCAACTAAAACAGTCAGTCCTAAATCTCCCCTAGCAACGCCTAAGGTTGCTCCTTGTCCGGCAACGGTCACGGCTAAACGACAATCAGGATTATACAATAAACAAGCTTCGGAAATATTATTTTTTACTGAAGTAATTTTTCCTACTAAAACACCTTCTGAACTAACAATCGGCAAACCAACGCTAATTCCGTTATCAGACCCCTGATTTAGAGTGACTGTTTCGCGGTTACGCCAACTATCTTCAGGAACGCCTCTAGCAATAATTTCTGCCATCTGCAAAGATCTCTTTTGAGATTGAGCAAAAGATAGATAATCCCTTAAGCGACTATTCTCATCTTCTAAAGTAAGTAGTCTTGATTTTTCAGCTAATAAATTCTCGTTCTCTATTTTTAATTCTTCGTTTTGGTGTTTTAAATCTTCAGTATCTTGTCTATTGCCAACTAAAGAACCAACCGCTTCTCCGCTACGATGAACAAAGCTGGCAAAGGGCTTTACCAAAGTTCTAACAAAGCCAGAGACCGAGCTAAATGGTCCTCGACCAACAATAATTAAAATAATAATGATCCCGCCCAATACTACTAAGGTAATAAGCGGTCGTTTAGAAGCCATGATCTATAAAATTATAATTCTTTAGTACTAGGGATAACTACACGCTCTAAAAGCGAAGGATCAGAAATAAGTATACCGGTGCCGCGAACCACGCAAGTCAAAGGATCGTCAGCTACTCTAACTGGTATTTTTGTAGCGCTCGCAATCTCTTTATCTAGGTTTCTTAACAGAGCGCCACCGCCGGTTAAAATGATTCCATATTCATAAATATCAGCTACTAACTCAGGCGGAGTCGTTTCTAAAATAAGCTTGATATTATCAATTATTTGATGAATGCTTCTAGAAATTGCTTCTCTTACTTGTGAGTCGCTTAAACGCATTTCCTTAGGCAAACCATTCATTAAATCTCTACCTCTAACCGTCATTTCTAAAGATTCCCTTAAAGGAGAGGCTGAGCCAATTCTAATTTTTATTTCTTCAGCCAACTGCTCACCAATTAACAAATTAAACTCTTCTCTTAAATATTGCACAATGTCATGATTTAAAAAATTTCCTGCTAAACGTAAATTTTTCCAATTAACAGCTCCGCCTAAAGAAATAACAGCAATTTCGGTTGTGCCTCCGCCAATATCAACAATCATCGTAGCATTAGCTTCGGTAACCGGCAGACGCGCGCCAACTGCCGCTGCCATAGGTTCTTCAACTAAATGAACCTCGCGAGCACCCGCTGACTTTGTAGCATCTTCAACAGCCTTTTTTTCTACTTCAGTAATGTCTAGAGGAATACCAATAACTACTTTTGGTCTTGGCACTAAAGTAAATTGTTCAGTATGAGCTTTGTCAATAAAATATTTAAGCATTTTTTCAGTTACTTCAAAATCAGAAATAACTCCGTCAACTAAAGGTTTGATAACTTGAATATGGGAAGGAGTTTTTCCGACCATTCTCTTAGCTTCTTCTCCAACCGCTAAAATTTCTTCGGTGCGCATATTAACAGCAACTACCGAAGGCTCATTAATAACAATTCCTTTATCAGGCGTATAGACAAGAGTATTGGCCGTACCAAGGTCAATACCCAAATCCTTAGAAAATTTTCCAAAAAATTTATTCAACACAGAATTGTTATTTCAACTTATTTATCAAATCCTTAAAGGAAACTAAATCAGCTTTTTTAGAATTTCTAGCCTTAAGCTCAACAGAATTTTCTTTTAAGGTTTTTTCGCTAATAACCACTCGCCAAGGACAACCAATTAAATCAGCTTCGGCAAACTTTTCGCCAAAAGTTTTAGCTTCACGATCATCAAACAAAACTTCAATACCATTTTTTAATAAATCTTCATAAACTGATTTAGCTTTTTTAATAACTTCATCATCGTTGCCTAAAGCTAAAAGATGAACTTTAAAAGGCGCAATTACTTCTGGCCAAATAATTCCATTCTCGTCACTAAATAACTCAACAATCGTACCCATAACTCTAGCCGGACCAATTCCATAAGAGCCCATAATAACTTTTTTCTTAGCTCCGTCTTCATCAACATAAGAAAGATCTAGAGCCTCTGAGAAACGGGTTCCCAAAGTAAAAATATTGCCAAGCTCAGTAGCTCTTTTTTCAACAAAATCGCTTTTCTTAAAGCCTAAATTATCAAGCACTTCTTTATTAAAGACTTCTTTATTAATAGCCAATTTAGCTTTCTTATTAAGATAAACGGTATCTTCTCCAGAATCTACAATAGTTTGAAATTCATGAGAATATTTTGAAAAAACTCCGCCATCAGCAAAAGTAAGATAGGTATAATCCTCTAAACCAAGCTTTCTAAAAATCTTTAAATAAGATTCTTTAGCTTTTTCGTAAAAAGCCTCATGTTCAGCTTCGGTTCTACAAAAAGAATAAAGATCTTTCATTACAAATTCGCGAGTTCGCATTATGCCGCTTCTAGCACGTACCTCATTCCTAAACTTTGTTTGAAATTGATAAACGTAACGAGGCAAGTCTCTATAAGAAGCAACATATTCTTTCATTAGTTTTGTTAGAGCAGCTTCATGAGTAAACGCCAAACCAAGCTCCGTGTCGTTTTTTAATTTAGTCTTAAACCAAACATCAACTTTGTCGTCATTCCATTGATCAGTTGGCTCCCATGTTTCTTTGCTTTGTAAAGAAGATAAAACAACTTCATTTGCCCCAAGAGCATTCATTTCTTCACGAATGATGTTGTTTATTTTTTCTATAACTCTTAAACCAAGGGGCAAGAAAGAATAAACACCGGCCATTTCCTTATAAATAAATCCGGCGCGCAATAAAAAACTAGCGTTCTTAGAGATCTCGTCTTTAGGAACGTTTTTGATAGTTTTTGTAAATAAAGATGATTGTAGCATAGGCTTAATAATGGCTTTAGTTTACCCGAAAAAAGTTGCTTTGTCAAAATAAAAACCCATCCGCCAAATAGGCGGACGGGTAATATTTTGAATACAAATTGTGTTCAGATATTAGCGAGCTCGGCGACTAATATTATCCCAAACAACCAATATCGGAGAGGCTAAGAAAATTGAGCTGTAAGTTCCAAAGAAAATACCAACCAATAAAGCTAGGGCAAAATATTTAATAGAAATTCCCCCTAAGAAAACAATTGCCGCTAAAACAAGGATGACGGTCACTGAAGTATTAATTGATCTAACTAAAGTCTGATTAAGGCTCATATTAACAGTTCCGGCAAAATCCTGATTGGAACGCGGCAAATTTTCTCTAATACGGTCAAACACAACAATTGTGTCGTGAACGCTAAAACCTAAAACCGTTAAAGCTGCGGCGACAAAACTTGTGTTTACTTCAATACCGAAAAAGTGTCCTAAGAAAGCAAAGAAGCCCAAAACAATAACAACATCGTGGAATAAAGCTACAAGAGTGGCGACGCCGTACTTCCAAGAAGCGACTGGTCGAGAAACTTTTCTAAAAGCCCAAGCAATATATAGACTGATAGTAAGCAAAACTAAAATAACTGAGTAGATTGCTTTTTTCTGAAGCTCGGTTCCAGCTGAAGGTCCGACTGCTTCAAATCTTTGTTCTTCTAAAGCTGGATCAGTAGCGCCTTTCTTTTTAGCTAAGCTAGTTAGCTTTGACAAAACAGCTTGGTGAACGTCTTCGCTAGTCTCTTGAAAACGTAAAATTAATCCATTACTTTCCGACGGCTGAATAGTTAAACTGTGAAGATTTTCTGAGGCTAAAGAATCTTCAACTTCAGAAATACTCGGCTGTTGACCATTCATTGTAACTTCTAATAAACTGCCTCCGGTAAAATCAATACCCAACTTTAAACCCCAGGCAAATAGAGCGTATAAAGAAACTGCTACGAAAATTGTTGATAAAGAAAGCCAAATCTTTCTTTTAGAAATTAGATTTACCATATTAGTTTGTTTTTCTATAACCAATTAGCCAGCGGTGTTTTTCAAACCAGCGCTCGCTGAAAAGACGCAAGAAAGTTCGCGTTACTGTAATAGCTGAGAACATTGACAATAAAACTCCTAGAACAAGAGTAACAGCAAATCCTTTTATAACGCTTGTAGAAAATTCAATCAAAACAATACAAGTTAAAATCGTCGTAAAGTTTGAGTCACGGATTGACGGCCAAGCGCGAGAAAAACCCTCTTGAATAGCAGTGGACAAAGATTTGCCAGCGCGTAATTCTTCTTTCAATCTTTCAAAAATAAGAATGTTAGCATCGACCGCCATACCAACTGACAAAATAAATCCGGCGATGCCCGACAAAGTCAAAGTTACCGGCCATAGTTTAAAGATCGCGAGCGATAATAAACCATAAACTCCCAAAGCAATAACTGACAATAAACCAAGGAAGCGGTAATAAATAATCATGAATAAAGCAACTAGAATCAGTCCGACCATACCAGCCTTTAAGCTATTATCAACCGATGATTGACCCAATGAAGCGCCAACGGTCTGCTGATTGACTAAAGAAATTGGCACTGGCAAAGCACCAGCATTTAATCTCTTTGCTAAATCTTTAGCTTCAATAATTGAAAAATTTCCAGTTATAACAGCTTTGCCTCCGGTAATCTTTTCATCAACATTAGGCACGCTTATCGCATAACCATCTAAAAATATAGCAACTGGCTTACCTACGTTTCTTGCGGTTATATCTTCAAAAAATTTCGCGCCTTCTTCATCAAACTCTAAACTAACATGCGGAGTATTATCTTGCTGGTTAAATTCAACGCTAGCGCGCTTTAAATTTCTACCAGTTAATTCAGTATTTTTCCATTGAGCATCAGCTCCTAAAATTTCTTCTGCTGATTTTGTTTTAATAACTATATGAGAAATTTTATATTCAAAATTTTCTCCAGTCTTATAAATCAAATGATAACCAAATTGAGTTTCAACAATAGAAGAAATCGTTCCTACCTTTTGTCCAAAAACGGCTTTTTCAAAAGCCTCTGCCATAACTCCCTTAGCAAAATAGCCAAGTTCGCCTCCTGTCTCTTTAGCTCCCGGTTCAGTAGATTCTTTCTTAGCTAAATCAGTAAAATTCTTTATTGTAGCTTTTTTCTGAATTTCCTTAATTTTGGCAAAAGCCTGCTCTTTAGTTAAATCTCCAGTGCAACGTTCAGCACCTTTATAACAAATTAAAATATGAGAAGCTTTAACTTCCTTAGTTTGTTTACCATCAACTTTCAAAATTTCATAACCAGTGCTTGCCATCAATGGCTCTTTACTAAAATTTCCGACTCCAATTTTTTCAGCTTGATCAGTTAAGTCTTTATTATCTTTTGTTGAAACCCAACCTAAATCACCACCCTTATCTTTAGTTTCTAAGTCTTCACTATATTGTTTTGCTAAAGCAGCAAAATCTCCGCCTGACAAAAGTTTACCTTCAACTTCATTAGCCTTGTCTTTAGCTTTAACATTATAATCAGCAATATCCTTTTTTTGTTGCTCTGTTAAGGTTGGAGCGTCGGTTCTTTGTTCTTTAAATTCGAGCAAAGGAGTTTCGCCAATCTTCTTAATAGCTTCTCTAATATCTTTAATACCGGCAAGTTCAACTAAAATTCTATATTTACCATCAGAGGTTCTATTAACTTGAACCAAAGGCTCACTAACGCCAAAAACGTTGATGCGGCGTTCAATAACGTCACGCGCACCTTCAACTGCTTGTGCTTGATCACCTGAAGCAACATTAGAAACGTCAGCATCATAAACCAACTGCGAACCGCCCAAAAGGTCTAAGCCAAGACGAAAAGGAACCTCTTTAACCTTGACTAAAGGAATATGATACTTATCTAATGCCTGATTATAGTAATTCCCGAAAGTTACTAAACCAGACGCTATCGTTAAAATAACGACAAATAAAAAGGCCCACCAGACCTTGTTTCTGCCCTTAGGCAAAAATATACGGGAAAATAAAGAATCCGCCATAAATCAAATAATATAAGTAGTTTGTCAGTCTATTGTAAATTAAAGTATTTTAAAAATCAAGGGGAAAACTCCTTAAGTTTGCTAGTTATGAATATTGACAAAATAGTAATAAAATGATAATTCTTCTTAATTGCTCTTTAAATCAAAAACAATAAACCAAAATGACAAATAAAAACAGTGATGGCTCTATTCAAAGTAAGCTATGCAACAAAAAAATAGCAACCAGACATATTGTTAATAGGGCTCATATGCTAGTAAAGGATAAATATGGTATAGGCAATTATCCTGGAACTAGTAACGAGCATCCGGGCCATGACCTTGAGCATACCCTAATGGTTTTATTAGCCGGGGATATGATATATAGAGAAGCCATAATTAACAATAAGATTCTCAAACATCAAATTATCTATATTAGAATTGGGGGCGCTTTGCATGATATAGAACAGGATGCAAGAGATCTTCAAGGCCGAATTTCTCCTAACGCAGAAAAAATTGCAAATAAATACAAAATATCAGAAGGAGAAATTTGCAACGAGAAAATTAGCGCTTTAATATCAAGAGAAATGATGTTGGAAACCGGAGTTTTTGATGAGAGCGACATCAAAACGGTTGAAAGCATGATAATGGGAACGAAAGTATATATTGATAAAAACAATCGTATTCATCAAGCAGCCGAAAATGGGTCATATTTGGATAAAATTTTAGCCGATGCCGACCTCGCTCATCTTGGTGGCTGCCTGAATTTCTTTAAAAAATCTTTTGAGAAATACCTAAAAGAAAAATATAACGGTAATCAAAGGCCCCGGAAATGGGAAATATATCATGAAGAAAAAGAATTTCTTGAAAAACATGAATATTTAACCATTGAAGCCAAGTGGCTTTTTAACCTAAAACCTATCAACATTGAATTCTGCAAAAATCAGATAGGCATTCACCGGTTCTCTGGAAATTAGAAAAACCCGACCATTGCATAGCTTTGGTCGGGTTTTTTCTTATAAAGGATTAAAAATTAAATTTTAAATCAATCAAATCAGTAACTAATTTAAAATGTTCGTCTTTATAAAAATCTAATTTGCTTCTATCAATAAAAACCGCATTATCATGCTTATTAAAAAAATAATAATGGGCTCTACCGGCACTAACAAAACGATCTAAAACGCTATCGCTAAGTTCAAATAGCCTGCCCCGCTTCATCATAAACTCCCTAACTTTTTCTTTATTTGATTCAAGAATAATCATTAAGTCAGGCATTGATAAAAATTTAGCATCAAGTTCATAAAGATCATCCATTAATTCTTTTTGAAAATCGTGCTCTAACCAGTTTTGAGTATAAACATTATTTGTTAACCAAAAAGTATCCATTATTACTAATTCACCGGCGCGCTTTAATTCTTCTGCCTCAAGATGCATTTTTGTTAAAAGGTTTCTAAAGTATAGCCTGGACTCAAGCTGATTTTTATTATCTCGTAAATTTTCTTTAACTCTTTCAGGAAATTCCTCGCCTTCAAATATTGGCTTAGCCTTATAATGATCAGTCAACTTATGAACTAAAGTAGATTTACCAGTTCCCGGCCCGCCGCAAATAGCAATAATAAAACCTTTATTCATATTAAACAACCTTATTCTGTTCCATTAAAGTATCATAACCGCTTCTAACGCGATTATTTTTATCAATACCTAAGCTTTCTAAAAACTCTATCATTTCTTTTCTTATATCTTCAGCGCCCTCATTAGATACTTCTTCAAGTTTCTCCATTTCAACAAAATATCCTAAATTCTCAACATCATCAAGACAAACTTCATAATCTTTATAATGACAAATCGAACGTCTCTTATTAATCCTAACAAATTCCTTATAACCTAATAATTCAATAATATCTCTTAACTCGTCGGGATTACTTATTTCAGTTTCCTTTTCTAAACAATCAAGTTCGTCATTAACATTTCTTTTTAAAGTAAAAAGGTTCTTATTATTAACACTACGAATTCTTAATATATTCCTAACATTTGGCGCTTCGCCGTCTCTTCTAAAAATAATATCTTTTTGTACTATAGGATCATTAAAAACACAACCCATTTTTTCTAATTGGCTTTTTATAGAATTAAGATCGCTAACGCTCATCTTAATTTCAATTTCCCTCATATTAATTATTTACCGTGGCACTTTTTATATTTTTTTCCGCTACCGCAAGGGCAAAGATCATTACGGCCAACTTTATTGCCCTCAGCGTCTTTTACTTTTCTTTCAATAAAAACTTGTTCAGTACTACTCCCCTCGCCCATTGTTTTAGCCGGCGCGGAAATTGTAATATTTTTTAAATTATTTTGCGGAGTAACAAATTCTTGTAAACCGGCAATCTTATAAATTGAATAAACTACTTGCTTTTGAATCAAAGTATTTAATTCACTATAAAGCCTAAAAGCTTCGCGTTTATACTCAACTAAAGGATCTCTTTGTCCATAACCTCTTAAACCAATACCTCTTCTCATATAATCCATAACTTCAATATGTTCCATCCACAAAGTATCAATTGAACGCAAAAGAATTGATTTTTCAACTTCAAACCAGTTAATTCCGGCGTCGGTCGCCAACTTTACCATTGTCTCGTAAGTCTCTTTTGAAACCTTAACTAAATATTCAATAATTTCTGTACGCAGTCTTATTTTATCTAATTTAGTTGGATCATTAGTCATTGTCTCTAAAGTCTTTGACAAATCGCCCTCCATCGGGAAAATCGTTGTAACGCTCTCTTTGATTTCTTTGAGATTCCAATCTTTAACTTGATCAGCCGCTGTATGAAAACTAACGACTTGCTCAATTTCCGCTTCAACCATTTCTAAAATTATATCGCGCAAATTTTTCTCTTTTTCGCCCGGTAATTCAGAGATATCTAAAATTTCTCGACGGCGCGCATAAATCGAATGACGATGATGATTAATAACGTCATCATATTCAACTAAATGTTTTCTAATATCAAAGTTATTGCCTTCAACACGTCTTTGTGCTGATTCAATTGATTTTGAAATCATTTTATTCTCAATGGGAGTACCTTCCGGCAACTTTAAGCTGCGCATTAAATTTTTCATTCGATCACCGCCAAAAATTCTCATCAAATCATCTTCCATCGAAACATAAAATTGAGAAGAGCCCGGATCTCCCTGACGTCCGGCGCGTCCGCGCAACTGATTATCTATACGGCGAGCTTCATGTCTTTCTGTACCAATAACATGTAAACCGCCGGCCTTAACGACCTGATCATAAAATTCTTGATTAAACGGCGTGCCGCCTAAAATAATATCGACACCGCGTCCAGCCATGTTAGTAGCAATAGTTACAGAGCCCGGCAAACCGGCCTGCGCAATAATCGGAGCTTCTCTTTCGTGCTGCTTAGCATTTAAAATATTGGCCTTAATGCCTTCGCGCTCTAGCATTTCTCCGAAATATTCGTTTTTCTCAATAGAAATAGTACCGACTAGAACCGGTTGGCCTTTTTCATGCCTTTCTTTAATTTCATTAATCACTGCTTTGAATTTTTCTTCTTCAGTAGCATAAATTAAATCATTCAAATCTTTACGGACAGTCGGTTTGTTGGTTGGAATAGAAACTGTTTCCAATTTATAAATCTTATAAAATTCCTCAGCCTCAGTCATAGCCGTACCGGTCATGCCCGATAGCTTGTTGTACATACGGAAATAATTTTGAAAAGTAACTGTCGCCAAAGTTCGACTTTCTCTTTGAATAGAAACTCCTTCTTTAGCTTCAATAGCTTGATGTAAGCCTTCGCTATAACGACGTCCAAACATTAATCGTCCGGTAAATTCATCAACAATAATAACTTCGCCTTCTCTAACTACATAATCGCGATCGCGTTTAAATAAAACGCGCGCCTTTAAAGCTTGTTCAATATGATGAACTTCTCTAACGCCGCCAGTAGCATAAATATTTTCTACGCCAAGCCAATCTTCCATCTTAGAAATACCGGCTTCAGTCAAAGTAGAGGCTTTCATCTTTTCATCAATATTATAATCTTCGTTTTCAACCAAGCGTTCAACTAGCTGAGCAAACTTATAATAACGATCAGTTGATTCTTCAGCAGCCGTAGAAATAATTAAAGGCGTACGCGCTTCGTCAATTAAAATAGAGTCAACTTCGTCAACAATTGAATAATTTAATTTTCTTTGTACCATTTCGCCTAAAGAAGAAACTAAATTATCGCGCAAATAATCAAAGCCAAATTCATTATTAGTTCCGTATAAAATATCAGCCGCATAAGCTTCACGTCTTTCTACCTGACGAAAATGTCTTAAACGTTCATCAAACTGATCTTCATCATTATATTCGGGATCATAAATTAAAGCTTGATCATGCGCAATGACTGCTGTACTCATTCCTAAGGCGGCATAAACCGGCGCCATCCAGCCGGCACCGACGCGCGACAAGTAGTCGTTAACTGTTACGAGATGAACGCCGCGCGCCGTCAAAGCATTTAAGTACAAAGGCAAAGTTGCTACTAAAGTTTTACCTTCACCAGTTTTCATTTCAGCAATTTGTCCGCGATGTAAAATTATTCCGCCGACCATCTGAACGTCATAATGACGTTGCTTAATAACTCTTTTAGAAGCTTCTCTAACGGCCGCAAAAGCTTCAGGTAAAATTTCGTCTAAAATCTTATTTTGAGCTTCTATTTCTAGTGACTGGATTGGTTCTCCGGTTTCATTAAAAGAAACCCCTAAACGGCGCCTAAAATCAGCCGTCAGCTCTTTAAGCTCAGCATCAGATAGCTTAGAATAACGCTCTTCTAGGGCATTTATAGCCGTTATAAGAGGTTTTAAGCTGTTTACGGTACGTGCGTTGGGGTCGCCGAAAATTTTAGAAATAAAGCTCATAACGCCGAAATCTTAGCTTATTTGACGGCGTTTGGCAATCCGCTTCTCTTTAGTCTTTTTAATCAAATCAATCAAGTGATCTTTAACCTTGTCAACCGCTTTGTATAAATCGCTCTCGAGTTTTTCAGTGCGCAATAAATCTTTGGCAATTTCTAAATTAGCCTCAGCTCTAAAAATCTCTCCTTTGTGATGATGCTTAGTTGTTAGCTCAACCTCAAAATCAAAATTAATAATTTCTACAGAACCTAAAAACTTTTCTACTGCCGCCATCTTTTCTTCAATATAAGATCTGATTGCTGGGGTTAAAGAAAGATTAGTCGCTTTGATATTTATTTTCATATTAGAATAATTTAATTATGTCTTTAAAAGTAACAAGAACAATTAAACCAATCAAAATAAGAAATCCTAAATTATGAATAATTGCTTCAGTCTTTTGTTTAATTGGGGAACCTTTAATTTTCTCAATCAACAAGAATAAAACTCTGCCGCCATCTAAAGCCGGGAATGGAATAAAATTAATAACTGCTAAGTGCAAAGATAATAAAGCAGCAAATTGAGCAAGGTAAGAAAATCCTAAATCAGCCATTTGTCCAGTTAAGGCAGCAATGCCGACCGGTCCAACAACCTCTGCCGCAACATTTTTGCCAACAAAAAGTTGCCCGATCAAAGTAGCAAGTCCGACAATAATCGACCAAATCAAAAGGAAGGTTAATTTAAAGCCTTCAATAATTGCTAAATACCACGGATAGCTAACTATACCTGTTTCAGCAATTGCAATACCAATACCGGCCCTGTCAGAGTCTTGTAGTTTTTCAGGAATAATTTCTTTATTGATTCTTTCTTTGCCGCGATCAATTACATAATTTAATTTTTGCCCCGCCTTATCACCAACAAACTTTTGCACTTCTGAATAATTAGTAAATAAGTTTCCATTAATAGAAATAATGGCGTCGCCGGCTTTTAAATCCGCTTTTTCAGCCGCTGATCCAGGAATAACTTGCATTACTTGAATCCGGCGCTCCCGAATCTCGGCTCTAGCTGGCACCGAATTTCCGTCTACAGCCTGCGGCAAACCTGTCATTAAACCAATACTTATAATAATCGCCGCTAATAAAACATTCATTAAAACTCCGGCCGATAAAATAAGAGCTCTTTTACCTAAGGTTTTACTCGCAAAACTAGTAGTATCGTTCTCATTTTCTCCGTTTTCCCCTTTTATCTTAACAAAACCGCCAATCGGAATAAGGTTAAAAGAATAAATCGTATCTTTAGCATCATGAATTTCCTTATTTCCAAAAAAGAAAACTCCTTTGCCGGCAACATTTCTATACCATCCGAACAATCTCGGAGGAAAACCTAGGCCAAATTCTTCAGCGCTAACGCCAAATTTTCTAGCAACAAAAAAGTGTCCAGCCTCATGAACTAAGACTAAGACGCTTAAGAGAACTAAAAATATAATAATAGTTAATATCATAAGTTAGACAGTCATTATTTCTTTTTCTTTATGGTCGCGCAAATTTTTTAACTCTTCATTATAATCATTAATTGCTTCATCAAGTTCTTTAACAAATCTAAACTTGTCATCTTCAGAAATCTCCTTATCTTCAAAGGCTTTTTCAATTGCTTGCTTTACTTCATCACGGATTTGACGAATAACAATGCGCGCATCCTCCATTTTAGTATTTAATTTTTTAACTAACTCTTTTCTATTTTCTTCAGTCAGCATTGGTACTGTTAAACGAATTTTATCGCCTTCATTAACAACACCTAAACCTAAATCGGCCGCCACGATTGATTTTTCAATTTCCTTTAAAACATTTTTGTCCCAAGGCGTAATAACTAAACTGCGGCCGTCGCTTACGGCAATATTACCAACCCCATTCAAAGGCATTGAAGTTCCATAAGCTTCAACATGTAAGCCATCTAAAATCGAAGGGTTGGCTCGACCAGTTCGTAAAGAAGAAATTTCTTTTTCGAAAAATTCTATAGCTTGTTTAAATTTTATTTTTGATGAATCTAAGTATATACTCATAAGATTATTTATAATCCGAAGCTTTAGCGCAGGATTATTGTTTAATTTGATGAACAACTAAATAAATAACATTGCTGTCTCTAGGATCAACGGCTAAGTCCCAGCCAGCTCTAGACGACGGCAATTTTTTAGTTGACCAATTATCGCCGCCGTCAGCAGTGCTATAAAAAGTTGTGTTAGTAATATAAAAAATTTCTTTGGCATCTTTCTCGCTAATAGCTACAGAATTAATCGTGGCTTCCTTTTCCGGGGTTATTAATTTTATATTAGTCCAATCGTCGCCGTAATTAATTGATTTAATCAAACCATAATTATTAGCTAAGATAATAAGTCCAGGCTGAACTTTCGACACATAAAGATCTCTAAAACGATTAGCATCAGGAAAGTCTTTTAAATTCTCTGCTAAACTTTCCCAGGTCTGACCCTTATCTTTTGATCTAAATAAACCTTTCTTTTCAGTAGCAACAAAAATTAATCTGCTATCAGCCGGAGCAATAACTATTTTTTCAACTTTATTATCAAAACGATTTAAAGTTCTCCAGCTTCTACCAAAATCAGAAGAAGCAATTGCCTCGCCTCGAGAAGTTGCTAGATAAACATTGCGGCTATCATAATGATCAACGACAACGTCTTCGATATTAACATCAAGCTGATTATCATAATAAACCTGATCCCAGGTTCTACTACAATCTTCACTCTTCATTACTTTATTAGCAATTGCCGCATAAATAGTACATTTATTCTGAGGATCAACAGCAATAGCATTAATAGTGACGCGACCTAATTTAGAAACCGGAAACCAGCTGTTTGCGCCATCATAAGTATAAAACATTCCGTTTTCTAAAGTACCGTAATATAGAGCTACCGGATCACTTGGATCAGAAACTAAAACTCCGGCATCAAAACTATTAATAACTCCCGGATTGCCTGAGGTTGTTGGAATTAAAGATCTTTGCTGCCAACTTTCACCTTTATTAACTGTTTTATAAATTCCTCCGTCAGGACCTTTTGAACCGCCACCAAAACCTAAATTAATAGTACAACCTGACAAAACAATAACAGAAACAATAATTGCGCCAAGCGCGTAATAGCGTTTGCTCATATATTTATAAACTAATTAAAATATTTTCAAGCACATTGTTCGGGCTGACATTGGCCCTTAAATAGCGCCTGGCTTGATCTAAAAGATTTTCCAAGCGCCTTGCTTCAGCAAGATTAATATTTTTTGAAAGTAATCTAATATCATGCTCTAAAAATCCATATCGCATTAATTCGGGTTGATTCAAGAGCATAAGTATAACATCTCTAACAACGCCCCTCCAAGAATTTATAATTTGCTGAGCAGCATCATAAGCTGCGGCGCCTTTATACTGAGACAATAGAGCGGAGTTCTCTTTGAATCTCTCTGCCAAACGTTTTCTAAAAGCGCTGACAAAAACTCTCGCTGGTTCAAGATAAATTTCTAAAAGATTTTTATCTTTAGCCATTGCTAAAGCTAATCCCGGACGACCTAAAGATAAACGAACAATGTTATTAGCCAATGGCCTGTCAAAACCATGCTCTTCTACTAACCAGTTATAAACTTCTTCAGAGGCGACCGGGTGAAAGGTTATTTGCTGGCTTCTTGAAACAATTGTTGCCGGTAAAAGATCAGCCTGCTCACTAATTAAAAAGACAATAACTTTATCATGCGCCTCTTCCAAAGATTTTAATAAAGCATTAGCCGCTTCTAAAGACAAAGCTTCGGCTTCATGAATAATTCCGACTCTATAAGAATCAGTAAAAGAGCTCAAAGCTAAACGAGAGCTAAATTCACGCGCTTGTTCAACACCAATTTCGTGTTTATCTTCTAATTTTCTTAATCTAAAAACATCAGGCCAAATATCAATGGTTTCTCCGGGATGCTGGCCGTCAGAGCCTAATAGTTTTTTAATAAAATATTCAACTGAAGAAGTTCGCCCGACTTGAGAAGGACCGCTTACTAAATAAACCCCGCCAATTGAGCCGGGACTAGTGCGTTCGCAAGCCAATAAAGACTCTAGGAACTCAACTGCTTCTTTATTGCCGATAATCGGCCAATCACTTTTTGCCATACTTTATTATGTTTGAGTATAACATAAAAAAACAGCAAAATCCAGTGAAAAAATTGCTGATAACTAGCTAAAAAATTAGTCGATTTTCACTACCTTATACCCTTTTTTAGCTAAAGAAATTTCATCCCCTACTCTAGCGTTAAGCAAAGCAAGGCCTAAGGGAGAATTATGAGAAATAATATTTTTAGATAAATCAAGTTCTGAGGATCCTAAAATAGTAAAAACCTTTTCTACGCCATCAACTAAGACAGTAACCTTTGAACCAATAGCAACTTTGTCTTGATTTTTATTTCCTGAAATAATAATCGCTTTTTTTAAATGCTCTTCTAAAATATAAATAGCATCATTTACCGAGCGTAATCGACCCTTAGCAATTTGATAAGCCGCATTTTCGGAAAAGTCGCCGTGCTCAGCTAGGGTTGCGACCTCTTTCATCAAACGCAAACGAGTCACTTTTTTTAAGTGATTAAGTTTATCTTTAAGCTCGTTATATTTATCTTTGGTTAAATAAGGATCTAGAGCTTGACGTTTTTCGTCATAGCGACGTGTTGGAACTCTCATCTTATATTTTTTCTATATTTTCTAAAATATATTCCTTATATAACTCGGAGTCTTTCTTTTTTAATTCACTAAGGTGAGAAAGATTAGATAATGAAACGCCTTGTATAGCCGCACTGTAGACGAAATAAAATATCTCATCACTTTCATCTAAAAAGCCATAATATTTCTTGTATCCACTAATAAAAGATCTGGCATATTCTTCTCCCATCAAAAGTAAAATGTCAGTTGCTGGTCTATAAATATTAATTTCTGGAGAAACTATCATCCAATCCTCTTTTGGCGGATAAATATCTAAAAAGAAAAGTTTTTTATTTTCATAAAATATGTTATCAGAGTGATTATCAAGCGATATAACATATTTAGAAGTATTAAAGTTCTCAAAACGACTCTTATTTCTAAATAAATAATTTCTTAATTTTTCTATCACCCAATCAGTCTTTTCCCTTGAAAAATAATCAGGAGCAGAATACATCCAGTCTCTTAAATCATCTAATCTCTTATTAAATAATAAATAATGGGATTCAGTGGATTTTGGTTGATGAGGATATAGAGCAACTTCTTTAGTTTGCTGATAACCCATTGATTCTAAATCATCTTTAGATAAAGATTTGTTATGAAGAAGGTGGCTTAGATTATATGATAAATCTATTCGCCTCATTTTCATAATTACATCTTCTGCACTATCAATTTCGCTTGAAACTATAACTTTATTATTGACTAAAGAAATGCCAAATATACCTAAATAGACATCCGGGCTAAAATAATTATTTTCAAAAAAGTCTGATTTATAAAATTGTATTCTAGAATCCCTATCTGATAAATCTCTAAAGTGCTCATTAAAAAATACGTTGTCTCTTTTGCAAATTTTATAAACAGTTTTAGGATATAAAAAAACATGAGATATCTGAGTTTCTAAATGCTCCGGCTTCAAACCATATTCATCTAAATCATCAATTGAACCAGATAAAAACGACTCAACTATTCTAGTATAATTATTATCCATACTCAATCTTTGGTAAGAAATCTTCTACTTTCAGAATCAAATAGAATATTATCTTTATGTTCACCGCGAAAATCAGCACTAACTTTCATTTCCTTAGTTGCACAGTCAAAATCAAAAGTTATTCTAATGTCTTCCCCTTTTTTAAAGCCCTCGCCTGTCTCCAATTTTTGGCCAAAAATATCTTCGAGTATAGGGTTAAGAAATTCAAAATGGCTAACTCCTATAAGACGAAGTCTCTTACCATCTAGATTAATTGTTTTAGCTAGCCTAGTAATATATTCAAAAACTCTCCCGGCTCTTTCTTTAACTTCTGGTTGGCTTTCAAACTTATCGTTTTTTATCTGAAATTCAGGGTCTCTAGAATACATCATCTCAGCAGATTTACCAGTAGGAGCTATCTTCGCCCAGAGATCATTCATAAAGTCTTGATCGTACTGGTCAAAACTACGCATAGAAGAAATTTCAGAGTCTTTATAAACAATAGCTCTCTTTTTATCTAACAGTTCTTTGATAATTTCTTCTGAGCCCTGAGCTCGCCAAGCTGGCGAACTCCAAAAAGCAACGATGTCTGTTTCTGGATTAATAGTATCTACTATTGTCTTAGCGGTAGCCAAAACTTCAGCCTCACCCTCAGCTGTTAAATCCTTAGGATATTTTCCTTTAAGAAGAGCTTTCTCTTCATCAGTCTTAAAATTCTCTTCATATTTAGTTGTTCCGTGACGCAAAAAATCAACAACTACCGTGTTGTGTTTTGGTTCTTTTTCGTGAAACTCGATGGATTTACTTTCTATTCCCATAGAGTTGAATTGGCACGGGATGAGGGAATCGGACCCCCGCTAGAGGTTTTGGAGACCCCTGTACTACCACTATACGAATCCCGCCTACACTCGCCTGCGGCGAGTTTCGGCGGGCAGGCCCGCTTCTCGTCCGACGAGTTTAATTTATAGTCCATAGCTCCAAAGGAACGAGGGACTATTTTGTTTCGCGATGCAAGGTGTGCTTTTTAGCTTTCTTTGAAAACATCATGAGCTCAAGACGTCCCTTAAGAGTTTTTTTGTTCTTATGAGTTCGCCTAATCTCTCCTGTTTCAGTGCACTGCATCTTTATCATGTTATCCTGTGACATATTGGCAATTTCAAATTATAAATTTCAAATTTCAAAACAAAAGGTAAAATTTTAAATGTTTAAAAATTAAATCATTAAAAATTGTTTTAAAATTTAGAACTTAAAATTTTAAATTAACTTATGTGAGCCGGGTAGCCCGCCTACTTGGCGGGGAACCTACGAAGGCGAAAAAGCCTCGGCTAATATTATTTCCCATGGACGATTGTGCTTTGTAGACTTAGTTATACCTTCGTTATGAAAGTTAATTCTTTTACTTAAATTAGTTGTAAACCCAGTATACAAAGAACCATTTTTAAGACTCCTTAAAATATATACATAATACCATGTACCCTCCATACAATATTATTTTAATTTTAAAAAGTGTGGGCCGGGTAGGATTCGAACCTACGAAGGCGAAAGCCAACAGATTTACAGTCTGCCCCGGTTGACCGCTTCGGTACCGACCCAATAATTTTTATTTTGTTAATTTTCATTGGCCGGGTAGCCCGCCTATTTGGCGGGGAACCTACGAAGGCGAAAGCCAACAGATTTACTGCCCTCCGCCTATTTGGCGGACTTCGGTACCGACCCATGGGTGAGCCGTTTTCGGGACTTGAACCCGAGACCTACTCCTTACCATGGAGTTGCTCTACCAACTGAGCTAAAACGGCTTTTGGACAAAGCGAGAAATAATTTACCCACCAAAGCCGTAAGGCGTTAGGCGGGTTAGAGCTCGCCAATTCTAGTACGGAATTGCTCGAGCTTCTGATTCTCTGGATTGGCCGCTTCTAGCTGTTTATAAGCATCAAGGGCGGCAATTTTGTCTTTTTTAATTATACTGACTTCAATTAACCTGTCAAGGTAGCGCGGGCTATTCTGCTCTATTTTCAAGGCTTTTTTAAGATTGGCTATAGCTTTGCCATATTCTCCACCCTCTTCATTAATTAAAGCCAATAAATAATAAATTTGGGCTAATGAGATATCTTTAGGATTTTCTTGTTCTCCTTTTTCTGTTAGTTCTGCTTTTCGCTTTAATTGCAAGGCATGTTCTAGAGTTTGTTTAGCCTCATCAAAGCTCTGCTTTCTATAGTAGACATCTCCCAACTCTCTAAAAGCTTCAAAGTTTCTAGGATCTAAACCAATAATTTCAATATATTTTTTTTCAGCCGCATCAAAACGATCATTAGCTACTAGCTCAGAGGCTTCCTTTAAGAGAATATCAATCCTTTGATCTATTTCTTGATTAAGAGCTGCCTCACGATTAGCCTGGGTTCTCTGCCAAGCATTCAACCAATCATAAACCCAATCAAAACCATTTCTTAGTAGTTTAGAAATAGGCTTTAAGGCTCGAACAATAAAAAATCCCCACTTACTAAAACGCCTGCGCAAACGATCGGCAATTATTTGCTGTTTAAGCGCGCGCGCTTTTTCACTAGCAACATTATCAACATCAATATTAGCTAAAAGCCCAAATTTTTTTCCTACAATAAATAAAGCAGATACCAAACCTAAAATAACGACTGCCCAGCCGATAATATATTGCATATTTTAATTTTTAATTAGAGCTCGGCGCGCCGCCTCAGGAGCCTGTCCCTCATAAACAATAGCGGCGATAGCGTTAGCTAAACCAATAGCTTCTTTTAGAGGATGCTGGTGAATATTTCTTCCCAAAGCTGCTCCGGCCGCGCCAAAACGATGAACATGTAAATAAACTGAAGATAATAGATCGTCAACCGACATAGCTTCTCCTCCGGCAAAAATTACGCCTGTTCTTCTTCCGGCAGCAGAGATTATTTCAGCATAAGCTTCTTCGCCAGAAACTCCATGCGGACGATTAACTTTTACAAAATCAGCGCCTAAGGCAGAGCCGACATTAACTGCTCCAGCAATAACATGCGGATCAAATTTATTAGTAACGCTTTTGCCTCTTGGATACATCCATAATATAACCGGCAAACCGACCTGATGAGCTTGATAAACTATTTGCGCAGCTTCTCTTAGCATGGCTGATTCAAAAGAACTACCAATATAAACCGTATAACCTACGCCTAAAATATTTAACTTTGAATTTTTAGCAAACTCTTGAACTTCTCTAACATCATACCAAGAGCTGCTATATGGGTCTTGTAAACCGTCAGCAACAATATTTGTTTTTGAATTGAGCTTAATAATATAAGGAATTTTTGGATAAGTTTTCCCATATCTAGCAATCAGTCCCATTTGAGAAGCAAAGGCGCCAATGCGCGAAGAGGCAGCAATTCTAAAAAGGTGTTCAGGATCAGCGTCGTCGCGAGGAATATTTGGACCATAAAAATCATCATTCAAATGTTCAACTCTTTGATCGCCAGGAAAGATAAATAAACGTCCGGTATTTTTAGTAAGTAATTTTATGTTGCGAAGATAAGTTGCTCTTTTGGAAGCTGGAACATCTAGCGGAGCTTCTTTTAAAATTGAAGAAAAAAATGATTCCATATTTATAATATATTAATCTAACACACGCTCTGATAAGCGATAAAATTCTCTTGGTTTTAATGAAGCGCCGCCAACTAAAAATCCGTCAACTCCGGTTTTCATTATTGGCACAACGGTTTTTTCATTAACGCTGCCGCCGTATAAAACTCCGCAATTACTATCCGAACGATCACCAAAATAACGCCTTAATAATACTCTTATAACGTCATTAACATAAGCAATGTCTTCTGACTCTGGCGTTGTGCCTGTGCCAATCGCCCAAACTGGTTCATAAGCAACTAATAAAATTTGTCCTAAGCCCAAAGATAAACCTTTTAAAGCTTCCTCTAGCTGGCGAGATAAAACTTCTTCTACTAAACCTTCATCTCGATCTTGAGCTGTTTCACCAATACACAAAATAGGATTTAATTTTTTCGAGGCTAGTGCGGTTTCAACTTTTTTATGTATCATCCAATCTTCTTCTCCCAACTCTCTTCTTTCGCTATGACCAATAATAACATAGCTAGCGCCTAACTCTATTAAATCTCCAGGAGAAACTTCTCCAGTTAAAGCGCCAGCAACTTCCCATGACATATCTTGCGCGCCAACAGCAATCGGAGTTTTTACTAAAGCCTTACAAACAAAAGGCAAACTTGTAAAAGACGGACAAGCTACAATATTGGCCGAACTTTTTTTAAACAAACGACCATATTCCTCAGCCAAAGTAATACTATCTTTGACCGAAATATTCATTTTCCAGTTAGCTATTAAATACATATTATTTATAGTCCATAGCTTTAGCGTAGGATCTACTTAATTTTCCCATATATAGGCCTGTATCGTCCAGTCCAATATCTTTAAAGTCTCGGAAAAACGCTCATTATCAAGGTTAGCTCCTAAAACAACTGTTATTATTTCCTTATTTTTAAACTTAAATGCTCCGGCAAAACAATAACCAGCTTCGTCTAAATGTCCGGTTTTACCCCCTACTAAAAGCGTTCCTTTAGGCAATTCTCTGCCTAATAATTGATTGGTTGAGAAAGCTCTTCTTTTTAAATTAGGCGAGACTTTAAATTCTAAGTCCGGCGTCGCCAAACTTTGGGCTATTTCTTTTTTACTTAAAGCTTCTGAAAATAATTTTGCAACAGCTCTAGCTGTTCCTTTATTTTCTGGATCAAGTCCGGTTGGATCAGTAAAAGATAAGCCGCCTAAAGATAAATCTTTAGCTTTAGTATTCATTGCCTTAACAAAATCTTCTTCGCTTAAACCGCTAATTCTTACTAAGGTAGCGATTGCTGAATTATCAGAAGCTACTAAAGATAAACTAAACAAATCCTTAACGCTTAATTTATCACCGGCAAAAATATTAGCCTTAGCACCTGATCGCAAATCATTTTTTTCTATAATAACTTCTTTATTCCAGCCTGGATTATGATCAAGAAAAACCAAAACAGTCATAAGCTTTGTTAAACTGGCGATTGATCTTAATTCATCACTTTTATAATTTAGTAAATTCAAACTACTTTTAGTCTCAACAACTACGGCGCTCGCCGCATTTATCTTTTTTAAATCATCATAAGCACTGCGTGTCGGAGCTGGATGAGAAAACTTAAAGCTAGACAAAGCTGCCGGAGCTGGAAGCTTCGGCAGGCTCATTGAAACAATGATAAAACCAATAATGAAAATGATACCGGCGATAGCTGGCATAAATTTATGAAGGTATTATTTCTTCAGTCTCAAGCATTCTATCTAAGCTGTCATCCTTAGATAGTCTTTCGTATTCAGGCAACTGAGAAACATCATTAATTCCTAAAAATCTTACAAAATCAATTGTCACACTATAATAAGTTTCGTCCTTCTTTTTATCTACAATCGCTTCTATAAGACCGTGTAATAAAAGATTTCTTAAAATCAAAGCGCAGTTAACTCCTCTAATTCTATCGAGATCGGTTTTTGTAATTGGCCCGCGATAAGCAATGATTGTCAAAGCTTCAATACTAGGACGAGATAATTCGCCCATTGTTTCATCCTTAATAAATTCTTTAACTAAATTAGCTTGTTCAGGTGAACTAACCATCTGATAACTGGAACCTTGCTTAATAAGGGCGACGCCGCGATTATTTTTAACGCAATCCTCGATTAATTCATCTAAGGCTTCTACCACTTTATCAAGTGGAGATTTGACTAAATCAGCCAAGTCCTTCACTTTTAAAGGTTTAGCAGCGACAAATAATAAGGCCTCTAGTGATGACTTTAAATTCATATATTAATTTTCATTTTCTAAACGTAAAATTTCAATATCAGAAAATAGATCCGCCTGATCAGCCGTAATCGTCCTTTGTTTCATTAATTCTAGCATAGCTAAGAAACTAACAATTACCTCAACTTTAGAAGAGGCTTTATCTATAATTTCTGAAAAACGTGAACGTATTTTTGTCACTAAAGTATCTTCAATAAACTTTATCTTTTCTTCAATATTAATAGTCATTAAAATAGTACCTTCTTCTAGCTTTTCAACAATTGGTTTAATATGGCTAATTACTTCTTCATAAATTCCGGACATCATAGAAAGTTTTAAATTACTTGGCGGAGCAAATAGATGAAGATTTGCTACTAAGGCCTTACGATTAAATTCTCTTACAAACATAAATTTTTTGCCGGCAACCATTTTTTCTATTTTCTTACTAGCTTCCATAAACTCTTTGTACATTCTTAATTGCTGCTCAAACTCTTCTATAGCTTGTTCTTCTTCTGGCAAAAGATAAGGCAATAATGCTTTAGCTTTAATTAAAAGCAGTCTAGACGCCACAACTAAGAAGTCTGCCATCTCTTCCGGATTCATAGCAGTCATAGCCTTAAGATGAGCAATATATTGATCAGCTACGTTCGCTAAACTAACTTGAGTAATATCAAGTTTAGCGTTGTCAATTAATTTAACCAACAACGCTAAAGGCCCTTCAAATTGTTCCAACTTAATATCTAGCATGAAAAATTATTTGCGGCGCTTAGGTTTTGACTTAATTTTCTTCTTCACCTTCCTGCCCACCGAAGTTCGCTTTAAGCGGACGGAGGAGGGTTGCGGTTTAATTTTATTAGCTTGCGCGAAAGAAGCGACTAAGGCTTTTTCAAGCTTAACGAAATCTTTAACCATCATTTCTATTGAATTATTAAAGCTGGCAGCTGGAAAAACTACTAAATGATTAGAAAATAATCCTTTATCAATAATTACCGGTAACTTATATAAAGATCCAAAAGCGCTAACCGGCCGCTTTGCATCTTTAATAATTTTTTGCGCCATCTTTTCTTTAGGAATTTTAGCCATAGCTTTAGCTCCAAAACTGTCTTTCAAAATTTTACTAATCTTTTTTTCATCTAATCTCGCGTGCGCCGGCATAATAACAATCACAGGTAAATTTCCAGACATAACAATTAAAGCTTTGGCAATTTCATTTAATTTTCTTTTTAAAGTCGCCGCAGCATCAAAAGCCGTAAAAACTGTTCGATGATTGATTATTTTATGGCTAACATTAGAACTTTCTAAATATTTTAATAATTTTTCTGGTATATTTTGTTGTTTTTTCTGAGGCATATTTTTAACGAATAGTATTTGAAGGCACGGCTTTTTCTGCTCCGCCTTTTTCAAAATCTAGAGCTTTCTGTTTTAAACACTGATAACCAGTAGCATGCGGCCAACGGTCAGAGTAAGCATAGCTTGCTTGATCTTCGGAGTTACGGTTGTCGGTTTCAAAATTAGCACACAGGGAATAAGTATCATCACTCAAGCGCTTATATTCATAAGCTTGACTGCTAATAGGATCTTTATATTTATCTAAATTAAGATAAGGCGATTCAGTTAAAGCTTCTGTTAGATCCTTTGGCAATTTATCATATTTTGTATAGTAAGTATTAAACGCGCTGTCTAGTTCCGTAAATTGAGAAAGTATTTTTTCATCATGTCGGCGAGCGCGAGCTTCTTTCGGAGTTTCAACAAAAAAGAAGCTGGAAACTAAAGTGCCGATAGTAATAATTAAAGTGGCTATAAAATAAATTCTAATAACTAAATTTTTCTTTTCAACCTTTTTGCGACGAATATCGTAAAAATAATAACTAAAAATAATTCCGGCAATAATAATTGAGGTTAAGGACTTAAGTATAAACTTAAGAGTTAATTCTCCATCAAGAAAACTGACAATAGTCATAACAAACCAAACAATCATAACAACCGAGGAGACAAATAAAATGAAATAAATTAACCAACGCCTAATCGCTGAGTCTTCGGATAAATCATTTTTCTTTAAGCTCCTTTCTAAATAACTCATTGTTACATAATAAAGCGGAATAGCAATAATCAATAAAGCAATGCCTGACTTTAGAATACCTGAATCAAAACTGCCGCTATAATTATTTAAAAGGTCGGGTATAAACTTATTAATAGCTTGAAAAGCTACTTGTCCGACACCAATAGCCATAGCTACTAAAGTCACTAAAGAAAATAGATATAAGAACGCATATTTTGCGTAATTATGTTTTTCTAAAATCATATATTTATTTTAAATTTATAAAGCGTTAGCAATTGTTTTTTGTAACCATTTTTTAAGATGGCTATTTGTTTTCTCTAAGTCTTTACGCGAAATCTTAAAATGAACCGCTTCGTATAAAGAGTTTGGTAAATTATCAAGCGCCCTTCCATGACCCAAATGATCTAGAACTAAAGCTAAAAATAAATTACCAAACCATTCATACCACTTTGTTTCAGCCTTAGCTTCATTTAATATTGCAAAAAAGTCGGACAATAAATGAAAAAGCCTATCATCTCTAAGCTCTTCGTGAACAAGGCGACTAAAATCACCTATTACTCTGCCGGCAACCTCTATTTTGTCAAAATCTCCTTTTAATAAAGGATAACAGTTTCTACTTGAGGCGGCGGCGGCTGCAGGCATGCCCTTACCCCTAATAACCATTAATTCAAGTAGGGTTAAAGGCTCTAAATGAGCGGCTAATTTAGAGGATAAACGACGACCACCTTTAACCATTAAGCTTATTTTGCCGTGTTCTAAAGTATAAACTTCGGCCAATAAATCATGCTCTTTAAATGGCCGGCAACGCAAAGAAATAGCGGGCGTGGAAAGAGTCTCGCTCATAACTTTATTATAGCCTACTTTATTTAAAAAAAGAAGCTATTTTATATATAAAAATCAGATAATATGAGGCGAGGTCATTTACCAAAATAGTTTATTAAGATATAATTTATATACTATGAAAAATGAATTATTCTTAAGAAAATCGTATTGGCTTAAATATTTGGGTATAAATAATAATAGAGTACCTGGATGCTTTATTTTATATGGTTCATGGTTTTTTGATAAAGCAATTAATTATTTGGAAGAAATTATTGATGAGCAAATAAAAACATCATTACCTAATTTATTTTTAGGAAAGATAAAAGGAAGAAAGATTATGTACGGAGCGGCCTATGGATCTACTATGGCTGGAGAAATGGTCCACATTGCAGGTTCTATTGGAATAAAAAAAATTATTTTCATTGGCTCATACATATCTTTAGAAAAAAATAAAAACTCAATAACTATCCCTGATATAATTATTAACTATGACAATGTTTTATCTTGGTATAAAAAAAATAACAAATTTAAAAATGATAATATAAAATTGAAAGAATATTTTAAAAAAAATAAAATTAACTACAATACTGGAAAAATTGCTACGATTTCTTTCATGCTAATGGAGAATAAGAAAATCCTTAAAAACTATAAAAATAAAAAAATATCGGGTCTAGATTTAGAGTTAGCAACTGTTTATGGTATTAGTAAATTTTTCAAATCAAATTGTTTTCCTATTCTTATTAAATCAGAGACATACACAGGTGGAAAAATTATCTATACTAAAAAATCTGATAGCCGGGTTGTTAAAAAAACCCTCCTTAAACACTTACCTAAAATAGTCGAACTATAAAAATTTCCTATATTTTAAAAGCAGTATATCGACGACTGATATACTGCTTATTACGCTGGGTTTAGCTGGCTTTATCCTGAACAAACCATACCCTGCGACGATTGGGTCACTACTTTTGACCCAAGTTGTCTTACTTTTGACATGTAAATTACCTCCTTTCCGTCAAATTTAAAGAGCACTCTTTATGTGGCAAAGGTTTACCACAAATATCCCCAGTGAAAGCATAGACTAAATAACGGTCAGCAAAAGAACATTCTGACAAGCACCCACCACAACCTATTGTTGCATAGGAAATGCCTCTTAATTTATTCAGAATAATTGAGTCATTCCAAACTTTAGAAAAATCATCTTTATAGATTGACCCTAAGTAAAATTCTTTAGAAGACAGAAACGGGAAAGGATACATTTCTCCATAAGCGTTAATATATAGAAAGCTATAGCCGCCCGGAGAAACCAAAGAGATGATTTCTTGAGAAAAGCCATCTTTAATTAATGGTTTGTCTAAAAAACAAGATATTATCATGTCTTTAGATAAAGCATAATCCTTTATTTTAGGCCATTGCTTTCTGAACCTATTAATAACGATAGCATAATCTGTCCAACTAATCATACCAGATCTACCTATTGGCACCTGTGGAGAAATTCTTATTTTTCTAACACCTCGCTGATGACAAAATTCTACCAATGAATAAATATCATCGGCATTTTTTTCTTGAACAACTACAGCTATCGTTAGCTTTGAATTCAAATAACTCTCCAGGGCAATATCTAAAGAAGATAGAAAAGAAGACCAAGCCGGCCGACCGGTAATTATATTATACAATTCTCCGATGCCGTCCATAGAAATTTGAAGTTGATAGAAATTTCTAATAAGAAAATCAATTGATTCCCTACCGATCATGAGCCCATTAGTCAATATATTCTGATTAAACCCAAGCTCAAAAGCATAATTAGAAATTATTTGGAAATCTTTTCTTACCATGGGTTCACCTCCGCTCCATTCCAAGCTCAGAACACCATAATTTCTTAATTTATGGAATAGCTCCTTAAGAAAATAGCTAGACATTAACTTATTGTCTTTTCTAATCTCCGGAACTGCGCAAGTTAAACACGATAGATTACAAAACGGAGTAACTTGTATTTGCACCCTGACTGGTGCTGAATAAGAATTTTTTGGATGTTGATCATTTTTAATAATTAGATAATCCTTTAACTCGGCTAGCACCTCTTGGATATTATCTTCTTTTATTAAAAACATTTCCCCGGCATCCATTATCAAATAGCCTCCCAAAAGGGGCTCAAAACGAATTATTGTCTTCATAACTATCTCCAATATTTTAAAGGACTTTATTTAATAATATATTCAAAATTAAATAACAAAACAATAAATTTGTCAATAGCAAGCTATAATAAATAAACTACAAGAATAAATTTCTATTTTTTCTGATCAAACCAACTTTGTAAAATAATCATTGCCGCCATTGCGTCTCTATTCCCCTCTTTTCTTGCCTGCGGGTCTAAGCTATCAGCGGCCTGTGAAGAAAATCTTTCATCAACTAAACTTAAAGGTAAATTTAAAGTTTCTAATTCTTTTTTAAAAGCTAAAAAATTCTCATTCATTTTTTCATTGATTGGCTCGCCTAAAACTAAGCGTTCGATCTTTTCGGCGACGATAACCCTTTTAATATCTTCTAAGTTTTTAGCAACGCCCAAAGGCGAAGCTAATTTAACTTCGCTATTTCCTAAAGCTAAGCCGATCCTGACTTCGCCCCAGTCAATACCTAAACATTGTTCATTGTTGGGTAATAATGTCATAACCATTTTCAGTAACAGCCACAGTGTGCTCAAAATGAGCGCTTAAACTATTATCGGCTGTTAAAAAAGTAAAATTATCTTTAGCAACTTTAATTCTCCAATCCCCTAAAGTAAACATCGGTTCAATAGCAATAACCATACCGGTTTCTAATTCAATGTTAGGAAAATCATTTCCCTTAATATGATAATTAGGAATTTGCGGCTCTTCGTGAACTTCTAAACCAACGCCATGTCCAACTAAATCCCGCACAACTCCTAATTTATATTTCCTAGCAACACTCTCAATAGCCGAACCTATATCATCTAAAGTATTTCCCGGCTTTACTTTTTCAATGCCGGCATATAAAGCTTCACGAGTAGCTTCTAAAAGTCGTTGGGTTTCCTTAGCTATTGAGCCAACGGCGACGGTCACGGCCGTATCTGTAAAATAACCATTAGCTTTTGGCCAACGCATCCCAATATCAATACTAACAATATCGCCATCTTTAAAAAATCTTTCTGGCAAAGCTGGTCCATGAACTATTTCATCATTAATAGAAATACACAAAGCTGTTGGAAAAGGCTTTGAATCTGGCGAAGCCTGAAAATTTTTAAAAGCCGGTTCTCCGCCAGTAGCTTCAATTAAAGCCAAAGCTCTATTTTCTAAATCCGCACTTGATAAACCTGACTTAACCATTGCACTAAGCTCGGCTAATATTTTGCCGAGCTTAAGACCGCCTTGTTTAATTGCGACAATTTCCTCTTTAGTTTTTATTAAACGAGTCATGCTTTTTTACCCGCCGAAGTTTTAGCGTAGGTGGGCTTTTTAATTAATCCAAATTCTTTAAGCTTTAGCTTAATGTCTTTTTGTATTTTGTCAATGGCTTGCTCTCCGTTAATAAATATAATTGATCCTCGACCAGAAGCTTTCTCTAGCATCGGCTTTGTCCAGGCATGATAATATTTTAAACGCTGTTTAATTACTGTCGGTTTATCATCAGTTCTTTGATAAATCGTCTGCCCACACAAATCGCATTTATTAGCGTGCTTAGGCTTATTATAAATTAAATGATAAGAAGCTCCGCAGTCGCAAACTCTACGCCCGGATAAACGCCTTAAAACCTCTTTATCAGATAATTCAATAACAATAAAATATAATCGATCGCTAGCTTTAACCATTGTTAATAAGTGCTTAAGCTGCTCTAGCTTCCTTGGATAGCCGTCTAAAATAAAACCCCTTTTAGCGTCAGACTTAGCTAAACGATGACGAAGGATATGATCCATCAAAGTAACTCCCAGCATTTTGCCTTGAGCCATTAATTTCTTAACATGATTACCTAAAACCGAACCAGTCTTTTGTTCGCGACGCAAAAGCTCTCCGGTAGAAATTGCCGGCAAATTTAAAGCTTCGCCAAGCATGTCAGATTGAGTGCCCTTGCCTGATCCAGGCGGGCCAAAAAAAACTACGATTGTTTTAGACATATATTAAAAGTATAACACAAGCTCTTTATAAAGCTAAAACCCCTCTTCTTTTTAAAGGAAGAGGGGTTTTTAAAACAAAAATTTTTAAATCTCGTATTCTCTCATTGTCAGCTGCGATTCTATCTGTTTAACTGTTTCAATAACAACCGAAACTACGATCAACAAAGAAGTACCTCCAATAGCCAAAGACTGAACTCCGGTAAAGTATCTCATTATTAAAGGCAAAATTGCGATAACACCTAAGAATAAAGCGCCAATAAAGATGATTCTTCTAGTTGTATAAGAAAGATATTCGGTAGTATGGCGTCCTGGACGAATACCAGGAATAAAACCGCCTTGCTTTTGCAAATTTTCAGCAATATTGTTTGGGTGGAAGACAATTTCTGTATAAAAATAAGTAAAAGCAATAACTAAGATAAAGTAAGAAATTCCGTAAACTAGCTGATTCTGGAATAAAGTAATTGTCTTTTGCGCTAATGAAGCAAGTGTAGCGCTTTGTGCATGAACAAAAAACTGCGCAATCATTGACGGGAAAAGAATCACAGAAATAGCAAAAATAATTGGAATAACTCCGGCCATATTTACTCGCAACGGCAAATGCGTAGAGGTTCCGCCAAAAGCTCTTTGACCTCTAACCTGGCGAGCATACTGTACTGGAATATTTCTTTGTCCTTCGTTAATAATAACAACACCAACAACAGTAATAACGGCGATAACTACAAAGCCAATCAAAGTAAAGAGCATTGATTGATCGTAGTTAACTAAAAACTGCTGAACGCTGCTTGGTAAAGAAGAAATAATACCAGCAAAAATTAACAGAGAAATACCATTACCGATTTTCTTTTCACTAATTAATTCTCCGATCCACATTAAAAAGATAGTGCCGGCTGACATTGTTATAATCATGGCAATAATATCAAACGGAGCCAAATTTCCTAATATTCCAGATGAAGAAGACCTTAATAAATTAATCATGGCATAAGACTGAATTGCAGCTAAAGGCACAGTAGCCCAACGAGTCCACATATTAATCTTTTGCCTGCCCATTTCTTCTTTATTCATTTCTTCAAGCTTAGGAATAATCATTCCTAAAAGCTGAAAAATAATTGAGGCGGTAATATAAGGACCAACACCCATCATGACAATTGAAAAATTTTCCATACCACCGCCTGAAAAAATATTCATTAATCCAAAAATCTGATTTGAAGCAAAGAAGTTACGCAAAGCAGCCGGATCAACACCCGGAACCGGTATATGAGCTGCTAAACGGAAAATAACTAACATAGCAAGAACAAATAAAATACTGTTCCGCAAATCTTTAGCCTTCCAAATAGCTGCCAGGCGTTCCATATGATTATAAAATAATTAAGCTTTGAAGCTACCGCCAGCAGCTTCAATAGCCGCTTTGGCCGTCGAGCTCAAAGCAACTTTTTCAATAACAAGATTCTTTAAAGTTAATTTACCGCTGTTCAAAATCTTAATAGGACCAGATGGGTTAACAATTAAACCAGCTGATGCTAAAGTCTTTGGGCTAATATTAGCTCCATCCTTAAACGCCTTGTTAAGACTACTCAATAAAACAACTTGAGCTTTATCCTTATAAGAAGCAAAACCGCGTTTCTTAGGAATAGCTAATAATTGCTTCTTCATTCCCAAACGCTTTAAACCCGAAACACCAGAACGTGATTTCTGTCCTTTTAGACCGCGAGTTGAATAGGTTCCGTGTCCAGAGGCATTACCGCGACCAACGCGCTTACGTTTTCTTGCAGAGCTGCGGTTTGGTTTTAAATTAGAAAGTGTTAATGACATAAACTTTATTTAGCTTTTGCAGTGCGCAAATTTCTCAAAGCTTTCATAACGCACTTAGCGTTATTAACTTTATTATTAGTTCCTAATACTTTACTGGAAACGTTAGTAACTCCACTTAATTCAAAAATAGTACGGACAATACCGCCGGCAATAATACCGCGACCAACCGAGGCTGGTTTAAGCAAAACTCTGGCGGCGCCGAACTTTTCTTCAATCGCATGAGGAATAGTTTGCTTAACAATCGGAACTGTAATTAAATCTTTCTTTGCTTGATTTACAGCCTTAGCAACCGCTAAAGTAACATCGGCTCCCTTTGCTAAACCAATACCAACTTTACCTTTTTTATTACCAATAGCAACACAGGCGCGAAAACGCATGCGCTTACCACCAGCCATAACACGAGTAACGCGCGCAATATCAATAATTTTTTGTTCAAATTCGTCTGGAATTCTTTCTTCACGACGTGCCGGACGACGTCCACCTCGACGATCTCTCTTATTATTTCTTTCAATTTTTTTTGTCTCTTCCATATGTGTAATCAGTAATTAAAATTCTAAGCCGCCTTCGCGAGCGCCTTCAGCAGCCGCTTTAACTCTTCCTGTATAAAAATTTCCTCCACGATCAAAAACTACTGTCTTAATTTTTTTAGCTAAGGCCTTTTCAGCTATAAGCTTACCTAAAGCATTGGCAATTTCCGTCTTCTTCATTTTACCCTTAATTTCCTTAGAATAAGCGCTAGCTAAAGTTAATCCCTTCTCATCATTAATCAATTGCAAATACATACCGGTATTAGAGCGGAAAACGCTTAAACGCGGACATTCAGCGGTTCCGGAAATTTTAACGCGGATGCGACCGCGGCGACGTAATCTCTTAAGTTGTTTGGTTGTTTGACTCATATTCTTTGATTAAGCGCCTTTAGCAGCAGTCTTACCGGCTTTGCGGCGAACCTGTTCACCAACATAGCGGATACCCTTACCCTTATAAGGTTCAGGTTTTTTCAAACGGCGAATCTGCGCTGCTGTTTCGCCAACTAACTGTTTATCAATTCCTTTTAAGGTAATAGTATTTCCATCAATAGAAGCTTCAATACCCTTTGGCAAATCAAAAATTACTGGGTGAGAAAAACCAAGACTCAAAGTCAATTTAGCTCCGCCGCCTATAACCTTATAACCGACTCCCTGAATTTCTAATTGCTTTTCATAACCCTGACTAACTCCAATAACCATATTCTTTAATAAACTATAAAATAGTCCCCAGAAAGCTTTTTCTTTTTTGCTGCTTGGATTAGCTACGGAAACTTTAACTACGTTATCAACGATTTCAACCTTAACAATTGAATCAATCTTTTGTGTTAATTCGCCTTTTGGTCCGCGTACGATAAAAATGTCTCCATTAATAGAGGCTGTAACTCCCTGAGGTAAATTAATCGGTAATTTTCCTAATCTTGACATACGCTTAAATTAGTAAACTTCACAAATAACTTCTCCACCAAGATTTTTCTTCTTAGCTTCTTTGTTAGTCATTAGACCTTGAGAAGTTGAAATAATAGCAATACCAAAACCATTCAAAACTCTTGGCAATTCTTCTTTACCAACATAAATTCTGCGGCTTGATTTACTAATTCTCTTTAATAATGAAAAAGCTGGCTTGCCGTCTGGCTTATACTTTAAAGTAATCTTCAATTCATCAAAAGCTGAACCCTTTTCTTCGTTCGCTTTAAGGATTTCAGCGCCAGCAATCCAACCGCTATCAGCGAGTAGCTTGGCAATATTAAATTTCAGTTTGCTCGCAGGCAAAACGACTTCCGCTTTATGAACAGCGGCGGCGTTTCTAATTCGAGCGAGCATGTCTGCAATTGGATCTATCATAGTGTTATCTCAATCATCAATGGTTAATTACCAGCTTGATTTCTTAATACCCGGTAAATCAGTATTATTAGCTAATTCCCGGAAACAAATACGGCACAATCCGAAATCGCGCATGTAGCCATGATTACGGCCGCAACGCCAGCAACGACGAATCTTTCTCGTTGAGAACTTCGGAGTGCGTTTTGATTTTTCAATTAATGCTTTTCGTGCCATATTTTTATTTAAGCAATCTTCTTAAATGGGAAGCCCAATAATCTGAACAACTCAAGACCTTCCTCTTTTGACTTAGCGGTTGTAGTAACTGTTACTTCGATTCCGTGAATACTATCAACTTCATCAGCTTTAACTTCTGGAAATGGTAAGTGCTCTTTAAAACCGATAGACATATTTCCGGTACGATCAATAATCTTTTCTGAAATTCCGCGAAAGTCCCTTACTCTTGGGAAAGTAACATGAACTAACTTATCTAAAAAGTCATACATTCTTTCTCCGCGCAAAGTTGCCATAACTCCAACAATATTTCCTTCCCGGACTTTAAAAGCGGAAATTGACTTTCTTGATTTTGTGAAAACAGGTTTCTGGCCAGTGATACGAGTGATAGTATTAGCAACCGCATCAATATAAGCCTTATCTTTAGTAAATCTACCAACACCAACATTTACCGAAACTTTAAGAATCTTCGGAATAGCCATTTCGTTTTTATAGCCAAATTTTTCTTTTAAGGCTTTTTTAACTTCTTTGTTGTATAATTCGTGCAATCTCATACGATTAATCTATGTTGGTTTGACATTTCTTGCAAATGCGAACTTTCATTCCCTTGCCCTCACCTTCTATGCGCTTATGATTAATGCGCGTAGCTTTGCCGCATTTAGGGCAAATAAGGGCTAGGTTAGAAACGTTGATCGGCGCCGGAAATTCAATTCTTTGTCCCTTCTCACTCTTATTGCGAGGGCGCATATGCTTAATCAGAAGATTAATTCCTTCAACGCTGGCTCGGTTAGAATCATTAAAAATCTGCAAAACTTTTCCAGTCTTACCTTTATCTTTTCCTGCCAAAACTATTACATTGTCATTTCTTTTAATATGCATACGTATAGTTTATAGAACTTCTGGCGCTAAGGAGGCAATCTTTACATAGCCGGCCTTACGAACTTCTCGAGGAATTGGACCAAAAATACGAGTTCCTCTAGGTTCACCATTTTTCTTATCAATAATGACACAGGCATTATCATCAAATCTTATGTAGCTGCCATCAGCACGGCGAATTTCTTTCTTAACACGCACTACTACAGCTAAAAGAACATCGCTCTTCTTAACCATAGAATGCGGCACAGCTTGCTTAACAGCTACAATAATTCGTTCGCCTACTCTGGCATAGCGTTTACGGTAACCGCCAAGCACGCGAATGCACTGCACCTTTTTGGCGCCTGTGTTATCGGCAACTTTTAACATTGTTTGTACCTGAATCATATCTTTACTTATTTATACAAAACTCTCCAGCGCTTATCCTTACTAATAGGACGGCATTCAACAAACAAGACCTTATCACCCTCTTTATACTTATCTTTTTCATCATGAACTTTATAACGAGCGGTTGTTGTATAGCGCTTCTTATATTTTGGATGAATTTTAACTGTTTCTACACTAACAACAATAGTCTTCGCCATCTTATCGCTAGTTACTACTCCTGAGAAAACTCGTTGTTTGATTTTCTTATCTGACATAAACTTAAGATTTCTTTGACTTATTAATTAAAGTCAATAAATGAGCAATTAATTCACGCTCCTTGCGGATTTCGCGAACATTACCCAATTGCTTATTAGCATCTTTAAATCTAAGATGACGCAATTTTTCACGGGCCTCAGCCAACATGGCATGCCATTCCTTTTCAGTCTTAGTTTGTAATTCTTTAAATTCCATATTGGCAAAATTAATGCTTCTTAACAAAGCTACATTTAACAGGCAACTTATGAGCTGCTAATTTCATAGCTTCGCGAGCCTGTTCTTCAGTAACTCCTTCAATCTCAAATAGCATCATACCTGGTTTAACAATAGCAACATAATGATCAACGCCGCCCTTTCCTTTACCCATAGGCATTTCTCCTCCCTTAGCAGTAACTGGTTTATCGGGAAAAACGCGAATCCATAGCTTTCCGGTACGTTGTACATAGCGGGTAATAACGCGACGAGCTGCTTCAATCTGACGAGCAGTGACCCAGCAAGCCTGAATGCTCTTTAAACCGTAACTTCCAAAACCAAGCGTAATCTTACGTGTCGCTTTACCGCCACGTGTTAACTTATGAGCTTTTCTAAATTTTGTCTTTTTCGGAGCTAACATATCTTATTTACGCTTAGAAATTTTTTCTTTAACAACTTCGCCCGCGCCTTCTTGTCGATCAAAAACTTCGCCGCGGTAGACCCAAGCTTTAATGCCTATCAAACCGTAAGTTGTATGGGCGGCGCCACGTCCGTAATCAATATCAGCACGCAAAGTTTGTAAAGGTAATTTTCCGGAAATCAACATTTCTCGTCGAGCAATTTCGGCACCGTTCAACCTGCCCGATAACATAACCTTAACGCCTAAAGCGCCGGAACGCTCTGCTCTACCAATCGCCTGCTTCATTACTCTCTTAAAAGGCAAACGTTTTTCAATATCAATAATCATTGATTGAACTAAAATCTGAGCACTCAAATTTGGCCTATCAACTTCAGTAATATTGATATTAATTTCATTCAAACGGAAATTTTTCAAAAATGCGGTATGTAATTTCTTTTTCAACTCTTCAATACCGACTCCGCCGCGGCCAATAATCAAACCCGGCTTAGCAGTGTGCAAATTAACAACAATCTTTTTACCGGACGGACGTTCAATCTCAACGCGATCAACGCCGGCTTCTTTAAAGCGCTTCAAAAGATAACGGCTAATGCCGAGATCTTGTTTTACTTGGTCAATATAATCATTGCCCCTGGCAAACCATTTTGATGGCCAGTGACGAGTTATACCGACACGCATTACTTTTGGATTGACTTTCTGTCCCATAAAAATTTGTAATTAACCAGCCTTACGATTAAAAATTTTAGAAGTAAAGCCTTTGTTGCGGCCTTCACGGCGCGGATCAACGATTTTCTTATCCTTTTCTTCAAGATTTTCTTTTGGTTTGGTCGTAGCTTTTTCTTCTACTTTAACGCCCTCGTCTTTAGCTGGGCTTGAACCTAACTTAATAGGCGCCTCAACTTTAGATTTCTTACCAACTCTAGTGCCGCTATCATTAATTTCAGCCAATACTACTTTGATATGGCTCATACGCTTACGCAAAGGAGTTGCGCGACCATGAGCTCTAGGCAACCAACGACTTAAAGTACCTGCTTGATCAACTCTAATTTCTTTAATAAAAAGATTATCTTCTTTTAATTCATAATTATGAATCGCATTAGCCAAAGCAGAAGCAATGACTTTACGAACCGGCACAGAAGCAACCTTATTAAGGAAATTCAATTGGTCTAGAGCATCTGTAACTTTTTTACCGCGCACCAAAGCAGTCGCAAGACGAACCTTGCGCGGAGACATTCTTATATAGCTGGCTTTTGCTTTGACTTCCATATCAATATATTATTTAGCTCCTTTGGCTTGTTCTTTAGCCATCTTACCTCCGTGACTAATAAATTTACGAGTTGGAGCAAACTCTCCTAATTTATGACCAACCATATTTTCTGTAACTAAAACCGGTGCATGAACTCTTCCGTTATGAACACCAAAAGTAAAACCAACCATTTCAGGAGTAATTGTGCAAGCGCGATCCCAAACTTTAATAGCAACGCCAGGCTTAGCTGTCGCTAGCTTTTTGACGATGCGTTCATTAACGTAAGGACCTTTTTTCAGACTTCTTGACATACAATTTTATAACTTCTTGCCATTACGGCGAGTAATAATCATTCTATTTGAAGACTTGCGGCGAATGCGAGTCTTAACTCCATAAGCATTCTTTCCCCACTTAGTCTTCGGGTGCTTCAAACCAATTGGTTGGTTACCTTCACCTCCACCATGCGGGTGATCGTTCGGGTTCATAGCTGTACCGCGAACAGTCGGGCGAATACCCATATGACGGCTGCGACCGGCTTTACCAATTGAAACATGGCGTTTATCAATATTACCAACCTGACCAATAGTACACAAACAATCTTTCTTAATCAAACGAATTTCTCCTGAAGGTAATTTTACTTGAGCATACTTCTTTTCAACCGACATTACAAATAATGCATTTCCAGCTCCACGAACTAAACGAGCACCTTGGCCCGGCTCTAATTCAACATTGTGAACCGGTAAACCGGCTGGAATAAATTCCAAAGGCATAGCATTACCAACTTTTGGTTCAACTGCTTTATTAGAACTAATAACAGTCATACCAACAGTTAAGCCGCTCGGAGCAATAATATAACGTCTTTCACCATCCTTATAAGCAACCAAAGCAATACGTGGTCCGCGATTTGGATCATATTCAATAGTCTTAACAACTCCCGGAACATCAAATTTATCTCGCTTCCAATCAATCAAACGAATATAGCGCTTAGCACCGCCGCCTTTATGGCGAACAGTAATTTTACCAGAAGAGTTACGGCCACTATTCTTTTTTCTAAAAACCAACAAAGACTTAACACGATTTCCTGAAGTAATATCAGAGTAATCCTGAAAACTTGCGGCACGCATGCCCGGGCTAGTTGGTTTTGCTTTTCTAATTCCCATAGTAATCAAAAATTATACACCTTCGTATAAGGTAATGCTCTTGCCCTTTGGTAAAGTGACAATTGCCTTCTTCCAATCCTTTCTTTTGCCGATGCGGCGTCCGTAACGTCTAGATTTACCTTCTAGTTTAATTATTGAAACGCTCTTTGGCTTAATTCCATAAGCAACTCTAACAGCGCGAGCAATTTCTATCTTATTAGCGCTAGGCGCTACTGCAAAGAAATATTGGTTAAATGAAGTTTGCTGTCTTGAAGCTTTTTCAGAAACAATCGGTTTTAACAAAACTCTATAAGCAGAATTAACAGCTTCTTTTGAAGATTTTGACTCTTTCTTATCATCAGTCTTAACATCAGAGTACATGTCTTTCATAGACGCTGTTTTATTTTTATCCGCCGTAGCTTTAGCGGAGGAGGATTTGTCTTTAGAAAATAATGCCATACTATTTTATTTGTAGCGTTCAGCAATAACCTTAAGGGCTGACTGCGTCAAAATAACATTCTTATATTTTAACAAATCAAGAATATTTAAATTATCAACCGTAATCATTTCAGTATCAACTAAATTACGGACCGAAGCTTTAGTAGTCATAGCCGGAGACTGATCAATAACTAAAATACTGCGACGTCCTTTTTCATTAAAAACCTTAGTAGCTAAAGTATCAACAATCTTTTTAAATTCTTTAGTCTTATACTCTGTCAAAGCTAATTCATCAACAATCGCCAAGCTTTTATCAGATATTTTATCAGATAAAACAACGCACAAAGCCTTGCGACGCATTTTTAAATTAATTTTCTTTGAAAAATTTCTATCTTTAGTAGGACCAAAAGTAACACCACCACCGATCCAAATCGGACTGCGGCTTGAACCAGCGCGAGCGCGACCTGTACCTTTTTGGCGCCAAGGCTTTTTACCACCACCGCGAACTTCAGAGCGATCCTTAGTATGAGCTAAAACCTTTCTTTCATTAGACATCTGAGCAACAGCAACCTGATGAATTAAAGCTTCATTTGGTTTTAAACCAAAAATCTTTTCGGACAATTGTTCTTCGCCGACTACCTTAGCTTCTTTGTTGTAGACATTATAAGCAATCATATTACTTTTGTTCTTCATCTACCAAAACTTCAGCAGGGGTAGATTCTTTTACTTCTGCTACCGGCTCTTCAACTTTTGACTCTTCTTCTATTGGAGCCTCTGTAGCCTTCTCTGTGTCTTCAGTTTTTTCAGAGTTTTCAGTGGTTCTGGTCTCTACTTCTTCTTGAGGCTTTTCTTCAACTTTTTCTTCTTCTGGCTCGCCCACTGTAGCCTCAGCGGAGGTGGGTAAACCAAGCTTTAATTCTCCTTCGCCAAACAACATAACCAATCCGTGACGGGCGCCGGGAACAGCTCCTTTAACATAAATAACATTATTTTTTTCATCAATTTCAACAATTTCAACATCATGCAAAGTAACGCGATCGCCGCCCATTCTACCCGACATTCTAGTACCTTTCAAAACGTGCTGAATACCTCCGGCTCCAACAGAACCAGAAGCGCGCAATTGATCTTTGTTACCATGAGTAGCGTCTTGACCATGAAAACCATGACGCTTAACAACACCTTGAAAACCCTTACCTTTTGAAACGCCAACTAAAGTAACCTTATCGCCAACATTAAAAGTCATAGCGCTAACAAGATCTCCAGTTTTTAGTTCGCCAAGCTCATCTTTCTTATCAAAACGAACTTCTCTGACATAGCGGAAAGCTCCTAGATTCTTAAAATGTCCGAGTAAAGCTTTTGACAAAACATTAGTACGACGTGAACCAAAAGCAATCTGAACAGCTTTGTATCCATCTTTTTCCTCTGTTTTTATTTGGGTAACAGTGCATGGTCCGGCAACTAATTTAGTAACCGGAATAACGTTATCCCCTTTCCAGAGTTGGGTCATTTCAATTTTTTGTCCTAATATAAATTTCATACTGCGTGCGCTTTTTGGCGTACAAAAAAGCTGGTTTATGTAAACCAGCAATCACTAAATCTCAACAAATATTGTTTTGAGAAAAAATGATTGATGGTTTCAATAGTTTGCTTTCTAAAATCAAAAGTTTCTCTTAAGTCACTTCCCATAATGGGGTTAACTTAATAGAAAATTTTGAAATAATTTACATTTTAATTTCAATATCTACGCCAGTCGGCAAATTCAAGTTAGAGAGCGCTTCAATTGTCGCAGCCGACGGATCAATAATATCCATAAGTCGCTTATGCGTCCTCATTTCAAATTGATCACGCGCGTTCTTGTGAACAAAAGTAGAAGCGTTCACTGTGTACTTGCGTTTTTCAGTTGGCAATGGAATCGGTCCGTAAACATTAGCGCCAGTTCGCTTAACCGTAGCAACGATGATTTTCGTTGATTGGTCAATGATCTTATGGTCAAAAGACCTGATCTTAATGCGAACGCGCTGTTTAATATCTTTAGCGGTCGACTTCTTGCTTTCCATTTCGCTCATAGCGTGGATATTCTTTAAAAACTATTATTTCTGACTTATTTATTAAGTACAGACTAAACCCCCGGTCTTTAGAACCGGAGGTCAATGTCTTTACTTGATAATTTTAGTTACGACACCCGCGCCGACCGTACGGCCACCTTCGCGGATAGCGAAACGCATTTTTTCTTCCAAAGCTACTGGAGTAATAAGCTTGATAGACAAATTAACAGTGTCACCAGGCATTACCATTTCAGTTCCTGCCGGAAGCTCAACTTCTCCGGTAACGTCCGTAGTTCTGATATAGAACTGAGGCTTATAACCTTTGAAGAATGGCTTATGGCGTCCGCCTTCATCCTTAGACAAAATGTATACTTCGCCTTCGAATTCTGTGTGCGGAGTAACTGAACCAGTCTTAGCCAAAACCTGACCGCGTTCAACTTCTTCTTTCTTAATACCGCGCAAAAGCAATCCAGCGTTGTCACCAGCCTGACCTGAGTCAAGTTGCTTATTAAACATTTCAATTCCAGTAACAACAACTTTGCGGGTTTCTCCCAAACCGACTAATTCTACTTCTTCGTTAACTTTGATTTCACCGCGTTCAATACGACCAGTAACAACTGTTCCGCGTCCTTCAATTGAGAAGATATCTTCAATAGGCATTAAGAAAGGTTTGTCGGTTTCACGAACTGGATCTGGAATATATTCATCCAAAGCCTTAACAAGATCCAAAATAGCCTGACCGTATTCACCAGTTGGATTTTCCAAAGCTTTCAAAGCTGATCCACGGATAATTGGAGTAGTGTCGCCAGGGAATTCATATTTCTTTAACAAATCCTTAACTTCTTCTTCAACCAAATCAATAAGTTCTTTGTCTTCAACCATATCGCACTTATTCAAGAAGACAACAATGTAAGGAACGCCGACCTGACGAGCTAAAATAATGTGCTCGCGAGTTTGCGGCATTGGTCCGTCAGTAGCAGAAACCACTAAGACAGCTCCGTCCATCTGCGCAGCACCAGTGATCATGTTCTTAACATAGTCAGCGTGTCCCGGACAGTCAACGTGAGCATAGTGACGCTTATCTGATTCATATTCAACGTGAGCCGTCGCAATAGTAATACCGCGGGCCTTTTCTTCAGGAGCGCCGTCAATTTCGTCAACGCCCTTGGATGAAGCTTGATGCCCCGTTGAACTCAAAACTTTGAGTATAGCGGCTGTTAAAGTCGTTTTACCGTGGTCAACGTGACCAATAGTACCGACGTTAACGTGAGGCTTACCGCGCTCGAATTTGTCTGCCATAGTGATTAAAAATTAAATTTTAAATTAGATATTTTAAATTATTTGTTATCCTCTCGTCTTCTGGACTGAGGAATACTCCAGAAATTACCTCTGGGTTTTTTTTCAGGTCTAGGACCTTCAAAAAACTCATTTGGAACAGGGGCTATTTCTGCTTCATTTTGGCCATTACCCTGCTCACTTTTCCAGAGAGCAATATCGCGATTTATTTTATCAATAAGCTCATCTTCTGTCAACCCCTTTACTCCGCTAGCCTCTTGAACTAGATTTTCATAGCTTTCTAAGCTAGTAATCACAAAAGAATCGTCCGGATTGTGGCGGTCGTAAACCAGGAGCTTATCCCCTGTTTTGGCTATTAAATTAATGAAACGCTCTAGGCGATCGGCCATATAAGATTCATTAAATATTAGCTAAGGGCGATACTGATTTTAACTCTTAATTAACGCTTAAGTCAAATAAGCTATTTCTTGGAATTTTGGCCAATAATAGCCTCGGCTACATGACGAGGAACCTCGCTATAATGCAAAAATTCCATGCTGTAATTAGCACGACCCTGGCTCATTGAGCGTAACTGAGTCGCATAACCGAACATTTCTGCCAATGGAACTTTGGCGTCAATTACCTTAAGATTTCCGCGGTCTACCATCTGATCAATCTGCCCGCGCTTTGAATTTAAGTCACCAATAACATTGCCCATATATTCTTCCGGAGTAGTGACTTCAACTTTCATAATAGGTTCTAATAAAATTGGATTGGCTTTTCTAACAGCATCTTTAAAAGCCATAATACCAGCCATCTTAAAAGCAGCTTCAGAAGAGTCAACTTCGTGATAGCTTCCGTCGTAAACCGCTGCTTTAATATCAACCATTGGATAACCAGCTAAGACACCTTTGTCTAAAGCTTCTTTAAAACCTTTTTCAATTGCTGGAATATATTCTTTAGGAATAACACCACCTTTAACTTCGTCAGTAAATTCAGAACCCTTACCTTGTTCTTGAGGCTCAATGCGCATCCAACAATGACCGTATTGACCACGTCCACCAGACTGCTTAATATATTTGCCCTCTGCTTCAGCCTTAGTGCGGATTGTTTCACGATAAGAAACTTGAGGTTGACCAATATTAGCTTCAACATTAAATTCGCGTTTCATTCTATCAACAATAATATCAAGGTGAAGTTCTCCCATTCCTGAAATCAAAGTTTGGTTTGTTTCTTCATCAGTTTCAACTCTAAAAGTCGGATCTTCTTCAGCTAAGCGAGACAAAGCAACACCCATTTTTTCTTGGTCAGCTTTAGTTTTAGGCTCAACAGCAATTTTAATAACTGGTTCAGGAAAAGTAATTGATTCAAGTAGAATCGGATGATCAACATCACACAAAGTATTTCCAGTAAAAGTATCTTTTAAGCCAATAACCGCGGCAATGTCACCAGAATAAATAGCGTCAACTTCTTCTCGGTGATTAGCGTGCATGCGGACTAAACGACCAATACGTTCTTTCTTTCCGGTTTTTGAATTTAAAACATAAGAACCTGATTTTAAAACTCCAGAATAGACACGCACAAAGCATAATTTACCAACAAAAGGATCTGTTGCGATTTTAAAAGCTAGAGCTGCAAAAGGAGCATCATCAGAAGGTTTAACTAAAGTTTTTTTGTCGCTATCATCCGGATCCATTCCTTCAATTTCCGGAACTTCTAGAGGTGATGGCAAGTACCAGTTAACCGCATCTAAGACTAATTGAACGCCGATATTTTTTAAAGCTGTACCGCAAAAAACTGGATAAATTTCATTTTTTATAACTGCCTTTCTTAAAGCGGCCCTTAACTCCTCAATACTTAATTCTTCTCCACCTAAATATCTTTCAGTCAAAGCTTCATCAGATTCAGCAATACGCTCTACTAATTCATGACGAAAAGTATCAACTTTGGCTTTTAAATCTTCGGGAATCTCAATTTCAATAATCTGTTCACCGTTTTGTCCCTTAAATTCGTAAGCCTTTTTTTCAAATAGATCAATAACACCGCGAATGTTTTCTTCAGCACCAATCGGCAATTGAGCAGCTACAGCGCGCGGATTTAAGCGAGTGCGGATTGATTCAAGCGACATATAAAAATCAGCTCCCATCTTGTCCATTTTGTTAACAAAACAAAGGCGGGGAACGCCGTATTTATCAGCTTGGCGCCAAACAGTTTCAGATTGCGGTTCAACACCAGCAGCTCCGTCAAAAACAGCAATAGCGCCGTCTAAAACGCGCAAAGATCGTTCTACTTCAACAGTAAAGTCAACGTGTCCAGGAGTATCAATAATGTTAATGCGATTATCATGCCAAAAGCAGGTAGTCGCGGCTGAAGTAATGGTAATACCTCTTTCTTTTTCCTGCTCCATCCAATCCATTTCAGCAGCACCTTCATGAACTTCTCCTATTTTATGTTTTTTTCCTGTATAAAAAAGCACACGTTCGGTAAACGTTGTTTTTCCGGCGTCAATATGCGCCATGATACCGATATTACGTGTGTTCTCTAATGAATATTCCCTGGGCATAAATTAAAAATTTTATCTTGCAAAGTGAGCAAAGGCTTTATTAGCTTCGGCCATGCGCTGAACATCTAATTTCTTCTTAATAGAAGCGCTGTCTCCGTTAGAAGTATCAATAATTTCGGAGGCTAATTTTTCAGCCATTGGTTTGCCCTTACGAGCTCTCGCTGCTTCAATCATCCAGCGACAAGCCAACATAAAGCGGCGCTCCCCACGAACTTGATAAGGAATCTGATAGTTAGCTCCTCCAACGCGTCGAGAACGAACTTCTAATAAAGGAGAGACTGTTTTTAAAGCTTTATTAAAAATATGGCGTGGATCCTGCCCGGTTTTGTCTTTAATAATTTCAAAAGATTTATAAACAACATTCTGCGCCACGGCCTTTTTACCGCGTTGCATTATATAATTTATAAATTTAGCGACTTCCGGGTCGTTAAACTGGGGATCCGGAGCAATATGACGTTTTGGCGCTGGTTTTCCTCTCATAGATTATGATTTAGCAGCTTTTGGCTTCTTATTGCCATAGCGTGAACGGCTCTGACGACGGGCTTCAACTCCCTGAGCGTCGTAGACGCCGCGAATAATTTTATAACGAACACCCGGCAAGTCCTTTGTACGACCGCCTTTTACTAAAACAATAGAGTGCTCTTGTAGGTTATGACCAATTCCAGGAATATAAGCAGTAACTTCCATACCGTTTGATAAACGGACACGAGCAATTTTACGCAAAGCTGAGTTTGGTTTTTTAGGGGTGGTGGTTGTTACTTTAAGACAAACTCCGCGTTTAAAAGGAGAACCTTGAACAGTAATAGACTTTTTTCTGTGCAAAGTATCTAAAGTAAGCTTAAGAGCCGGAGATTTACTCTTTGTAATTGAGCGTTGTCGACCCTTTTTGATTAATTGATTTATTGTAGGCATAGTAAACTAAAAACCCCATATTTGGGGACAAAAGAAAGAATACCAAAGAGATTAAGATACGTCAAGCTTTTTTAGGCTAATCTTGACGAATAATATATAAGGTGTTATAATCTAAACAAATAAATTTTTTAAATAAAAAATTGAGGTTATTTTGAAAAATCTACTAAAAGTACTTTGCATATCAAAAAATGATGTTTTCAGGGGACCGGTTATGACTGGCTACTTTAAAATATTTCTTAAAGAACTAGCGCCAGACATAATAGTTGAAAGCGCCGGCCTGACTGCTCTTGATGGACAAAAATGCAGTAAATTCGTAAAAGAGTTAGTAAAAGATTTTGATTTAAGCAGCCATCAATCACGCGCCGTTGACCATCTTGACCTAAGTCAATATAGGTCAATATACTGCCTTGATGAATGGATATATAATCAGGTAGTTAGATATCAGGGAATAAAAAATGCCGATATAAAAGTAATCAATAAAGAAAATGGCGGCATAAAATTACCAGAAAACATTCATTACTATGAGAGTTGCATCAAACTAATAAAAAAAGAAGTGGTGAAACTCGTCGGTCTAAAATAAGTACGTTTTAATAAAGACGTTATCTCCCTTGATAACGTCTTTATTAATTTATCAATAATTTATTTTAATATTCTTACAATTCCCTTATCCGCATCAACCTCGACTTCGTCGCCGTCGTGCAAAACTTGAGTAGCATTATTAGCTCCAACAATACAAGGAATATTTAATTCACGAGCAACAATTGCAGCGTGAGAGGTCATCCCTCCTAAATCAGTAATAATCGCGGCAGCCTTTTTCATAGCTACTATAAAATCAGGTGTAGTTAACTTAGTAACTATTATATCACCTTCTAAAACCTTATCTATTTCAGTTCTGTCTTTTAAGATCTTGACTCTTCCTTTAACAAGTCCCCTAGAGGCAACCGTACCCTTTATATCTTTATTGTCTTGATTTTTTGTATATTTATTCTTAAGTTCTATAACTTCATTGCCTATATGAAGCCCTAAGGATTCTTCATTACTTAGAATTAAAGCATATGATTTTTGTCTATCAGCTATAACAGACCTATCAACTACACTGTTCTTGCTCAGACCATTAACTATTTCTTCCGGTAAAAGATAAATCAATTCTTCATAACTAATATCCAGGTTTTTAGATATAAGCTCAAAGAAGGGCTTAATTTTATTACATGATTTATTAAGCCACTCCAACCTAGCTGTTCTATAATAAATAGCCTCTTGTAAGAGCCTCGCCTCTTCTTGCCACTGAATATTTTTCAATTGTTCTATTAACTCGGATGCTCTACTAAGTTGCTTAGATTTACTGTCTTGCAAATTTTTAATTTCGTTTTTAGAATAACCAAAATTAGCCTTAATTAATTCTTTTACATTCTCTTTACTATAAGGTCTTCCAACAAACAAAGTAGAATATAGCCAGTTATATTGCTTAGAATGCACATCAGCATAATTGTTAACCAACTCCTCTGGAATATCTTCAAAACATTCATAATCATTTTCTAAAGTACTAATTATATTTAGTAGATCAGATTTTTCTTTAATAGTATCTATGATTTTCGTTGATATAGCCATTTCTTGAAAATCAATATCAGGATTAGAAGAACCAGATTTTACAATATAACTTTTTACCCTTTTTTCTAAAAGCAAATCAATAACCGTCGGGATAACAATAAGACATACAGCTCTTTGATACTGTTTAGCAAATTTATTAAAATCATTAATTATCTCTTCCAATGATTGATATTCATCTTTTAGCAATTTTACCAAAATCTCTTCAACTACCTTATCAAGCTTTTCTGATTGCTCCTTTATAACACTATAAGTATTCTTTGCTCGTGGTACTAGATCTTTTTCGTAAGCTTTTTCCATACTATCTATTTCATTCAAATCCTCGTAGACATCATTATCTATAAACATTGTACTATGCAATAAACCAACCTCTGGAAGCATGCTTTCAAGGTCGTCTCGTAAACCTCGCTGTAGTAAATATTCTGAAAAAAGCTCTGTCTTAAAAGAGACAATTAAATGCCACTTATGATTCATATATCTTTATGCAGGCTCTTGTAATACTCACTTAGCTCTGAGAGTTTTTCTTTATCTAGGGTCATATATCCTTGCGGTCGGTTAGGGTTATCAAACTTAATCTGTAAATCATCTAATTCACCCTGTTCATCAGTCTTAATAATTACATCATAAGACTCAGATGGACTAAATTCCCCACCAATATCGTTCATATCGCTAAAACCAATTTGTTTTTTCCCGTTTTTCTCCAAGACAACAGCCTGCTGTAAAAGAAATTCCATTAATCCACCATGAGTTCCCGCAACCAATAGCACTTTGGAGCCTGAATATAGTTTCTTCGTCATTCTTCCATAATGTTCAACTACATAGGAAAAAGCACCGGCAATTTCTTTCTTGTAGTCCACTGCTTCAGGCGTGTTAAGACTAACCAAATAATTTACAACTTCAGCTTGAGCTACCTTGGCCGCTTTCACTCTTTCTTCTCCTTCAAGTTCTTCAAAATTATCTGGTAAATTTTTATTATAAACTTCGACATGATTAAAAGGAGTTTTGTTTACTATAGTCTCATAATTTAAAACATCATTAACCCTACTATTAAATTGTTCGTCACCAGCAATCTCGTGAGTATAAATGTCGGCTGTCTCGAATGAGCGACCCATGTTATTTTTTCTTGGGGCAGCATTAGAACCAATTGCTTTTGCCGCGTCAAAATCAGATACTTTTAGTCCGCTCTCTCTCGCTCGCTGGACGGTAATTTCTCTTCCAAGATCCATGAGATTACCAACCTTATCTCTTTCACCGTGTCTAATAAACTTTAGTAAAATTTCTACATTCTTGCCATAATCCTCTCTACTCTCAAAACTTTGTTTCAATTTTTCGTTCATAAAATTAAATTATATTTTTTTAACTGTTCCTTGATTAGCGTCAACTTCAAGCATATCTCCGTCTTTCAATATCTCAATTGCGTGATGAACGCCGACCACCGCTGGAATCCCTAATTCCCTCGATACAATAGAAACGTGCGCGGTAAGTCCGCCCTCTTCAGCAACAATCGCGCCAGCTTTTTCCATAATAGGAGTAAAATCAGGACTAGTATTCATAACAACAAGTATATCTCCTGCTTCCATTTTATGAAAATCTTCCGGACTCTTCACTATTTTAGCTTTTCCAGTAGCGGCTCCTTTTGAAGCGCAGCGACCATTTAACAATGTCTTGTTAGTATCAATTTCAAGATATTTCTTTCTAAATTGGTCAGCTTTATCACCCAGTAAAAGATATAGCTTATTTTCAAAAGCGATAAGAATATGATTTTTTACACGCTCAGAAACCATCTTACTATCTAATTCTTTGCCGCATAAAGCATCTCTTATCTCTTGCGATGAAAGATCTTTTATGTAATCAACTGGCTTGTTCAATCTCTTAGCAATTTCTGAAAATAACGCCTCTGCATTATAGAAAACTTTATTCATTGAAAACTTATAGCAATCTTTGATATAAGATAAGTCGGATGCAATATCAGCAATCAAATTAGTCCTACTATCAAACTTATTCAGAATCTTTCTTCTTTTTTCAATTGTCTCCTTTTGACTACTTTGTATATCTTTTAATCTTAATTCGGGATTATTGTCTAATGCTATTTTTAATTTATTCTTATAAAAATCAAGTGTTTTCACTTTTTCGTTATAATAACCCAATTCTGAAAAACAGTATTGCCCAACTATTTTATTTAATTCTTTAATAATGAATTTACTATTTATATCTATTCTTTTATTTTTTATTTTAATGGCTAAATTTAATAAATCCATTTCTTCAATAAGCATCCAGCTAAAATTTTTACTAGCCGAAACAACGGCACTATGATCTTCTGTGTCGGCAAAAGTCTTTTTAAACTCAGCGATAATGCCTAAATCAACGATCCTTACAATACTTGATGGCCTAAGTACTTTATAGAAAGAATCTACAACAAATTCAACAAAAGCGCCTAAATCTTCATTGTCTAATTTTCTAAACTTTCCCTTCTTGAGAATATTTATTATGAAATCCCTTCTTTTATTTAAATACTTCAATAATTTCTTAGCTAAATTTGGTTTATTAATAAATGCCTCTAGATGCTTGCTTGCATAAGAAGCATTGATATCGTTAATTCTAAACCATTTAGCACTATGATCTTTAAAATTAGAAACAACATTAACATGATCTCCAAAGGGCCAGTCCCTATTATCAGCTACATACTGGCTTAGTAATAAATAATCTAAGAAATAAAAACAAGCTCTGCCACCTTCTGGCAAAAATATATGATTATTTAGAGGCTCGCTAAAATTAAGTAAGGTATTTACTTTAACAATATCTTTTGAAAACATATCTTTTATAATTTTTTTATAATCCCTTTATTCGCATCAACTTCAATCGTATCTCCACTCTTTAAGATCTGAGTTGCGAATTTTGTACCAATAATACAGGGTATATTTAATTCTCTAGAAATTATTGCTGCATGACAAGTAACACCGCCTTCGTCAGTTATAACAGCTGAGGCTTTTCTCATCAACGGAACAAATTCTGGTCTAGTCATTGAGGTTATTAACACATCTCCTTCATTAAAAATATCAAAATCTTTTTGCGAATGAATAACTTTAGCGGTTGCTGAAGCAACAAAACCCTTACAGGCTATACTGCCTTTTATTACGTCTTGTTCGGGATGTAAACTCTTAATAAGATCTAATAAGCTTTGTTCTTCGGCTTTAATGATCTCCGCATCATCTATCATTACATGATAATCATTATCAGCATACAGAAAGAAATTATTTTTTCTCCTTTCAAGCTGCTCTTGAAAATCTGTAGCTAAAAAATTATCCTCTACAAAATCATAGCTTGAGCAAAATGGCGCCAAATCAATAGCTATGCCGCGTCTCTTTAAATATTCTTCGGTTAAATAATATTGCGTGGTCATTAATTTTTGAAGCGGTTCTTTACGTCTGTCGCGCAATTCCATTGCATACTGAGTAAAATCAAATAAAATCCTTTCTTCTTCATCTCGCGTTTCACGAAAAGCTTCGAGCTCTTTCTTCTGCTCAATTATGATCTCATCACTTTGCTTAAGAGATTGTTTAATTGTTTCTATACCGCCTTTTTCTAAGATATAATGCTCAATTTTTTCTTTGATTTTTTCTTTAGGCACAGCTGAATAATAATCAGCAAACATCCAAGCAATGTCTTTCTCTGATTTATAATTAACAATTAATCTATTAAATTCTGTTACAAAAGAAGTAAAGCCTGGCTTCATAGCCATTGCTTTAAAATCATCAGGGATAGACTTCCCTTTAAGCTGTTCATAAAACTCAGCTAAATGCACCTCTTGATAAGCTTCACAAAAAACAGTAGATACTAAAAGTTTTGATAAATGGTGCGCTGGCAATTTTAATTTTTCAACAAGCTCTTCTTCTGGCATTTTGTTAAGTCGCGCAAGAACTTCATCATAAAATTTGAAGATCAGCTCTCTATAAGAATGATATTTTTGATGATCAATAAAATTCTCAATATTTTTTATCTTTTTAAAACGTTCCCAGCCAACACGAGTTGTTTTTTCATAAGCCTCTAAAGAAAAAAACAAAATCCCATAGTTTTCTTTTCCAAAAAAAGCGAAAGCGCCAAAATCAAAATCATAGAGCTCTGACATATACTCCTTAAAGGCTCCCTGGAAAAAAGTACCGTAAACATCTAAAGAAAAGGTTCCAGATTGTTTAGTAATATCTTTTGGCGAACCAATGCGAGATATAAAGCGCTCAGAAAATTTAGGCATATTATTTTAATATCTTTACTATTCCCTTATCCGCATCAACTTCAACTTCATCACCGTCTTTTAAGACTTTGGTTGCGTTCTTTGTACCGACAACACATGGCTTGCCTAATTCTCTAGCTATAATTGCAGCATGTGAAGTTAGGCCTCCGAAATCAGTAACAATAGCCGCTGACTTTTGCATAGCAAAAATAACATCTGGAGTAGTTTCGTGCGCCACAAGAATCATACCGTCTTCAAACCCCTCCATCTGATCTTTACTGATAACAATTTTTACTTTACCAGTAACTCTCCCCTTATGAGCAATTAACCCCCTTAATTCATCAGATGTATTTACTTCTTCACGAAGTAAAGCACTAATACATTCATTAATATCCGTATCAGAAAGCATGTATTCCTTTTCTGCAAAATAAAAGCCTGTATTTTGTTTCCTTCTAAGAACTGTTTCCTTGGATATATTTTTATAAGCTATCTCCTGAACTGTGTGCTCAACAATATCATCATAAGTCAACCCTTTTTCTTGCCCTAAGAAAACGAGCTTGTCCTTTAGATAATATGTTGTATAACCACTAGCTTCAGCTGCTCTAAACCGCGCATAGCCAATTAAATCAAGTAGCCAAGTAGCATAAATAAAATCTTTATTAGTTTTGTTTGAGTTATCAACTACGGCCTTGGGCTTTGTTTGCTTCATGCGCTCAACTAAATTTTCTATAGTTAGTTGGCCAATACTAAAATGATGAGTACCCAACCATTCATACTTTTTAACATGAGCTGCCACTTCATTTTTATAATCATCTGGTATCTCGTCGGGGCTTTCTATTTTTTTCCCAATGGTTTTTTCTATTTTTTCTTGCAATTCATACATTTCATCTATCTGTTGCAAAGTCCAGGGTTTTTCATCAATAAAGCCCTTGGTCGCAGAAAATGCTTTTGAATCAACTTCTTGAACATATTTCTCGATACCAATAGCTACATTATTAAGAGGCATCCAAACTCCGGTTAATTTTTTATAGCTCTCTAAAAAATCAGACACTGAACTGATATTTTTACTTTTCTCAATAATCTCATCAGCAGTTGTTTTTACCAAATTATATATATTTTCAAAAAACGCTTTATCTTTTTTTCTAGCAGCTTCATATCCCTCATTCTGGAAAATATCTGAATCATGTTGAGATAGGAAAAAATCTCCATTAAGATATAATATTTTTTTATCAAGTTTTTCGGAAAAGAAATTCTGCGCCATCGAGCCATATTCTAACCAAAGCTCAGCGGCCAAAGCTGGCTCAATCCATTTCCCTAAATGAAACCATTTAGTTGCTAGTATCTCTTCAGTAATTTTGTGAGATTTTATTGTCTGACCATTATCTAATATTCTCACTATCCCCTTATCCGCATCAACTTCAACTTCATCACCATCGTGTAGCACTTGTGTGGCAACTTTAGTACCAATAATACAAGGTTTTTTTAATTCACGAGCGACAATAGCAGCATGACAGGTAACGCCGCCTTCGTCAGTTATAAAAGCTGAGGCTATTTTCATCGCCTGAATATAGCTAGGCATAGTCATGGGAGAAACTAGAATTTCTCCTTCTTGAAAATTTCTGATTTGCTCTTTCAAAGTAATAATTCTAACCCTTCCTTTAACTTTTCCTTTATAAGCAATCTGACCCATTAGTTCACTATCTTCTTCATATTTTTCTTCTTCTATAAAAAGATTCAATTTTTCTAAATTTTTACTAACATCACCTGTATATAATTTACCCTGATAATATAAAAACCCATCTTCTCTTATTTTTATTTCCTTTAAAATCTCATCTTTAATAATATTCTTATTATTTACTTCTTCTGGAAAAACAAATCTATACTTACTTTCTAAGTAAAAATGTTTTTCCTTTATAAAATCTTTAATGACCTCTTCAATATGCTCATTATATTCTTGGGTTTTTATTCTGGCTTCTGTGGCTAATTTTTTTAATTTTTCTGGAATATCAAATTTTGGTAAAACAAAAATTATAGCAACGTATGTCCAATAAAGTGCATAATCATCAATTACTTTATCAAATTCAGTAATTGTTTTAATTTTTATTTTTTTATTAAAATATAATTTTAACTGATCAAATAAAGTCAAAAATTTATTAATTAGAATTTCTACTTCTTGAGGTTTTTTATTAGAAAGTTCTGTTATTATTTCAAAAATTTTATTTAATTCAGAATAATTATAAAAAACATCTACTAGACCGGTTTTTTTATTATAAATAAAAGCTGTATGTTTAAGACCTGCGCCTATAATTTTAGGGAAATAATAATTCAAACTTTTGTACCAAGAGGTCATTTTTGATAAAGAATAAGCCCTGGAGTGTTCTTTGTTGAGTTTAATTTTTTCTTTGGTTGTTTTCTTTAAGGTCGTGATCGGTCTTGATTGAACTATATAAAATTTATTATTTTCATAAGCCCACTCTATATCACAAGGAAAACCATAATGATTTTCAACGGTCATAATAATTTTAGATAACTCTAAAATTTCTTCATTAGATAAAACTTGTTTATCCGCCTCTTTATCATCTAAATCTTTCCATTCATTACCTCCGCCAGCTTTTCTATACAAAGCTCTATTTTGATGATTGACGCTACATTCAACAATGTTATTAGAATCTTTTTCAACAACATAACTATCAGGTGTAACTGAACCAGAAACAATCGCTTCGCCTAAACCAACACCCGCCTCAATAATTAATTGATTAAAATCTTCGGTAACCGGATGAACCGAAAACGCAATTCCGGATTTTTCTGAATTAACCATTTGCTGGACAACAACAGCGACGGAAATGTGTGTTGTATGAAGACCTTTTTCAAAACGATAAAAAATTGCGCGCGGAGTAAATAAAGAAGCCCAGCATTTCTGAACTTTTTCCAAAAGATCTTTTTTAGTTGTATTAAGATAACTTTCTAATTGTCCGGCCCAAGCATGCTCAACGCCGTCTTCGGCAGTAGCTGAAGAACGAACCGCGACAAATTCCGAACCTAATAAATTAAAAGAAGCTATAACCTCTTCGGCAATAGCTTTTGGCATCTTCGCATTAATAATAATTTCTTGAATTTTTTCAGAAGCTTCATCAACAGTATGAACGGCCTTATGATCAACTTGGTCTAAAATTCCTTCAATGTCAGTTTCTAGCTCTGTTTCTTTAATAAATTCATCAAAAGTTGTAGATAAGACAACAAAACCGTCCGGAACCGGAATGCCGGCATTTAGCATCTCACCTAAAGAAGCGCCTTTGCCGCCGGCGATATTTCCATCGTTCTTAGATAATTTTCTAAAAGGCAGCGTATAGTTCATATGTTTTTATATCAAATTCCGGTTAGGCTTGTAAAGAGCCACAAAACTCCGTAAAAAATAAAGTCAAAAATAGGAGTCATTAAAAGAATCAACAAAAGTATCAATCCGTACTGCTCAAATCTATAAAGAAACTCTTTACCTTTTTGCGGAAGGATAACAAATAAAATTTTTGAGCCGTCTAAGGGCGGGACTGGAATAAGATTAAATATTCCCAACATCAAATTAATAATACAAATTACTGAAGCTAACGCAACTAAACTTGCGGCCAATGAACCTGAGATCAAGGAAACAAAGTCGCTACTATTGCCGGTTAGAAAATTCATTATAATCTGAGTTTTTACTCCTGAGGCTAGCGGCAAAAACCTCACTATTAAACCAAAAATAATCGCTAAAATAAAATTAGTAGTAGGGCCCGCTAAAGCTACTTTAAAATCTCCAAATTTTTTATCACGCAAATTATAAGGATTATAAGGCACTGGTTTAGCCCAAGCTAAAAAGAAATTGGCCTTAGTGATTATCAAAATCAAGGGCAATAAAATTGAACCAAACCAATCCAAATGAGGAATTGGATTTAAGGTTAATCTTCCGGCTTGCTCGGCAGTATCATCACCCAAGCGCTTAGCCATCCAACCATGAGCATATTCATGTAGAATTGCCGAAAAGATTAAAATGACAATTAATAAAATGGTGATAATCATTTTAAATTAGTATTTAACCCAATAATTAATCTTAGCCTTACTCATTAAATCATCAACTAATTTAGCGGCTTCTTCGCTTAACTTTTGGTTCTTTAATTGCTCTTTAATATTTTCTTTATCTTCTTTTTCTTTTCCCTTAGTTAAGGTCACGGAATTATCTTTAATATATTTTTCAACTTCTTCATCACTAACAGAAGTTTTGTCTTCAACTAATTTAGTTATATATTTTTGTAAAACAATTCGCTTGCGCAAATCTTTTTCGGTCATCCCCTGCTCTGACAAAGCTTGGTCTAGGGTCATGCTCTGGCTTGACAAAGAATCTTTGATTTTATTAATTTCTTCATTTATTTCATCATCACTGACAATAATATTCTTACTTTTAGCTTCTTTAATAACTAAGCTTTCTCTAATTAAAGAATCTAGAGTATCTTTACCAACTGATTTCTCTGCCTGATTAATAACTGTCCATCGCCAAACCGGCTGCCAATCAACAGTTGCGGCGACGATTAAGCCTTTTCCGATATACAACAAAGCTAAAACAATAATCACTACTAAGCTAATCATGATTGACTTATAGCTTAAAACGAGCTTACGCTTTGGCTTTGGCTCTGCGCTTACCGATTCAATAATAACAACCTCTTCTTCAATCGGTTCAGTTATTTGAACTTCTTCATTTTGAATATTTTCCATAAAATTATTTAAATATTATTATTTTCTATGTTTAGGCGTTACCCAAAAACCCATATATTTGCCAAACATCAAACGTGTTTGCGCTTCGAGTCCAGGAATGGCGCCAAATAAAACAATGACTGCGGGCAAGAAAAGCCACTGTATAACCATAATAGCATATTGCTTAAAACGCTGGCGATGAACCTCCGGCAATATCAAAACTGACAAAACCGCCGAAACAATCATTCCAACCATAGCTAAAGTCATAAGCCAGCGCGTTACATCAGGCAAATTACTTGATAAAACAGTGGCATTAAAACGATCTCCGCCTAAAACAATCGGTAACCAACCAACAACCGAGGTAATAAGAGCATTAGTTGCCCAAGAATGAAAACCATAAATCTGTACACCAATATGATTTATAAAAACAGATTTTTTAGGAATCTCTTTCCATCCTTTAATAGTATTAAATATTAAATAAGGAATATTTTCTGATCCCCAGCCCCAACGCCTTTGCTGCCTATATAATGAGCCAGCAGTTGCAAAACGGCTTTTATCCATACAAATATCCATAGAAACCGGGAAATACAAAGGTTCTACTCTATAGTCGCCTTTGTAGTAGCAAAAACAATGCCAAAAAATTCTAGAATCTTCACTAACCATATTAGTTGACCAAAAACCAATATCTACTAAAGCCTGCCAAGTCATTGAATGAGAAGAATAAGTCGCTAATTTTTCCGGCTTAATTTGTTGCATCATTTGCCAGAAAGTATTTGAGAAAGCGGCAACGCGAGCAAAAAATGGCGCTTGCCAAATATTATTATGATAAACCGGAACTGGTTGATAACTTGCCCGATACGGACGATCAACTGTTAGAAACGCATAAGTAAAACAATGAAAATATCCGGGATGAACAACTGTATCAATATCAAAAACACTAACTAGAATTTTTTTATAATCAATTTGCCCCGGGTCAATAATGAATCTCTTTAGCTCTTTGGCTGCCCAAGCCTGATTAGCGCCCTTACCTTTAAGCTCGCCTTCAATTCCATCAGGATGAACTGTAATTAAAAATTTTCCAAAACGATTTCCGTATTCTTCTTTTATAACTTCACTTCTCTTAAGACTCTCTTCTCCGGCGCGTCCCTCGGTTGCTAAAACAACAATCATTCTATCTGTCGGATAACCTGACTCTAATAAACTTTCTAAAGATGGCCTAATTACTTCTAAGCCTTCATTATAAGTTGGTAAAATTATTACCTGCCATAATTCTCTCCAATCTTTTACCGGTACCTCAGAAATCTTGCCAGCCGAAGCTTTAGCGAAGAGCTGGTCACATTTTTTTGCCCAATCAATATTCATGCGCTTTTTAATTGCGCGATAAGAAATTAAAAGATGTGTTCCTAAAAACACAACTAACAATAGCCAATAGACGTCAAATAGAATAATAAAAACAGCCGTCCCGACCGGCGCTGTCGCTGATAAAATAATTAAACCAATAATTGTTCCCCATGATAAAAATCCCGGAAGCATTTCCAGGTAGCGATACAATCTTCTATCACGACCTTCTAAATCAGTCGCTTTGCTAATTTTTAAATAATCCATTTAATCTTTTTCATTAGCCGGCACAACAAAAATCTTTTCGCCGATTATATACAAAACAATTAAAACAATACTTATAATCGCCCAATTAATAAATGGCTCTAGCTCATTAAAATAAGAATAAGCGCTTTGTAAAATAATCATTGGCTTTGTAACAATTTCCCAGGAATTAAATCTATTTAACAATCCTAATAAAACTCCTAAAGAGCTCAAAAAACACATAATTGCTACGAAAGCTAGGCCATAATCACGACTCTTCTTATTAAAACGCTTGCTTATATAATGATGCATTGGCCTTAAAGCTAAGACAAAGGCCGGCCAGCCTAAGGCCGCATAAGTAAAGAAAGCAAAAGTCATCCAGGCATTAGCCGAGCAAACATTGCCATAAGAGTCTAAAGGGCAATACCCGATAATATGTCGGGCATCTGTCATAAGATACGCCGTATTTGGCAAAAGTGCAAGCCAGATAATTAAAAGTCCAAATTTTATATAAAAAGGCTCTTTTTTCTTAAAAGCTCTAGCTGTAAATTGACCAATTAATACAGCTACGACCGCTAAAGCAATATTCCAAATAACAAATGATAAAGGATAACCATTAACAGAAAACCCTGGGATATTAAGAACTTGACCGATAAAAAAATCCACCGGGTATTGAGTACTCATAATTCTAAAAATTATAACTTAATTGTCTGCCCGGGTTTTAAATTTCCGCCGCTAGGATGACTTCTCTGATGATTATCTTGAGCCTGAGCAGAACGTGGAGGCAGGTTTTTTAGAGAGATTGTTGGCACTGGTTTTGTTTCAGTTTTTTCTTGATGACTATAATTTTCTCTTAGCTTAGAGACCTCTTCTTCTTTTAAGCGTTTGCGCTCATCGGTTTGGCGTTTTTTTTCTTCTCTCAATTCTGCTAAACAGTCTTTACAGTAAACCGGCCTAATACCATCTGGTTTAAAAGAAACTTTAGTTATTTGTCCGCAACGTGCGCAAACAGCTTCGTTAGTATAGGGTGAATCTGCTGCAGGAATATTTGCTTCGCGCGGCTTAATCAATTTTTCTTTGATTGATGAACCTAAAACAATTTCCGGAGTTTCGGTTACTGGAACTGAGCTGACCGGCGCCGTGTCGCGATAAGTCGGTAAAGTAATAGGTGCCGGCGTCTCAACTTTACGCGGTGCATCTTCATCAGATTGATGCCAACGCATAATTTTATCTTCAATGTCAATTTTTTCTCCGGCATAACGTTCTCTTGATCCTTTAATAACTTTTTCTTCATTGCCAGTTAATTCTTCGTCGGTTAAGGGCGGCAAGCCGCGCGCTGAAAAAGGGTCAGAAGCAATTCCGTCAATCATTAATTTCAAACAAACATTATATTTAGGAAGATTAACTAAATCTTCTTCAGTAAAGACCGGCGCAAATTCTTTAACCAATTCTTCGGCGTCGGTCGCCCCAACTCGAAATACCACCAAAGTACCAACGTTGCCGAAAACGGCTGCTTTAACTTTTTCGCTAAGCTGTTCAATATATTGATGACCCATTATTAAATTGAGTCTATATTTTCTAGCTTCTGACAAAATATTTGCAAAGCTGTCTGTTGCAAAGTTTTGAAATTCATCAACATAAAGATAAAAATCTTTACGCTCAGCTTCGCTAACATTAACGCGGCTCATAGCTGCTAATTGCAGCTTAGTAATCATCATTGAACCTAATAATTCTGAATTGTCTTCGCCGATTCTTCCCTTACTCAAATTCATTATCAAAACCTTGCCGCTATCCATAATCTCTCGTAAATCAATTGAAGATTTTACTTGACCGACAATATTTCTGATTAAAGAGCTTGATAAGAATTGACCGACCTTATTCTGAATAGGAGAAACCGCTTCAGCCGCAAACTTATCGGCATAACCAGCAAATTCCTTGACCCAAAAAGATTTAACTACTGGATCTTGAATTTGTTCAATAACTTTTTTTCTAAAAGCTTTGTCAGACAGCATTCTAGTAATTCCTAAAAGCGTTGAGTTAGGATAATCTAGAATTGCTAAAATAGAATTACGCAAAATATATTCAAGTCGTGGCCCCCAGGAATCCGCCCATAACTTTTGAAAAACGCCAATTAAACCAGAAGCAACTAAGTGTCTTAAATGAGGTTCAACTTGTTCAACGACATTAAAAGCAAACGGATAATCAACATCCGAAGGATTAAAATAAATAATATCGTTGATTCTATTCGCAGGAATAAAACGTATAACTTTTTCAGCTAAATCTCCGTGCGGATCAACAACCGCAACGCCGCGCCCTTGTCGGATATCTTCAACAATCATGTTTTCCAAAATTGTTGATTTGCCCATACCGGTTTTACCGATAAGGTACATATGGCGGCGCCGATCATCAGTCTTTATGCCGAATTTTTTGAACTGATTGCGAAAAGTTGTTTCCGCAAAAAGCGTTATATTATTTTCCATAGTTTTATTAATCAGCAAAAGGTAGGTTTACCGGAGGCGCTCCCCTAGGAGAAGAATCATCGTCTTCATCCATAAATTTAGGAACTTTATTTTTTTTAATTTCTGGCGACTCTTCAACTACTTGATTTTCTATTTGATCATTTTCTTCAATAACAAAATCTTCATCAAAAATAGGTTCGCGCTTAGCTGAAGCCTTGCTTAATCCTTCATCGGTTGGCAAAGCCATAGGCGGCTCAATTCTACGAGCACCAGCCCTTTGTACCAAAGGAGCTTTAACAACTGCATCAATCGGAAAGTGCCATAAAGTTGCTAACTCTTCAGTATTTAAAATCCAAGGTCGTCTACCTCGCATATCGCTTCTTTCTCTATAAGCATAAATAATCTTTTCTTTGCGTCTTTCTAATCTTTTATCAGCAAAAAAATACTGAGTTGAAGTTGCCGTAACTTTCATATCAGGCTTTAAAGAATTTAGATCTCCAGTATTAAATTGTTTTATAAAACCAACAAAACCATTAACTGCCTTTGGTTTATTCATTACTTCTTTTCGGCTTATATAAACAGCACGAATTGTACATTCAAAACCAATCTTACTAATTTTTCTATCAGCTGCTTCAATTTTTGCTTTTTGATTCGGCTTTAAATTCATCATCTTCAAAGGATCGTCTTCTTTTTTCGGTTTATCGGCAATATCTCCCCACAATCTATAAATTTGTTCGCTAACATCTCCCATCCAAGCAATAATCTTATCGACATAAGCGTTAGCTTTAGTCGCTGGTTGTTTTTCTTTGAGCATCTTACCAACAAATTTATCGCGATCAACTTTCCATTCTTCGCCAGTCGGAATAACTACTATTTGATACCAAAGCTGTTCGCCTTTCTGTAAACTAGACATCAGGTCCATTAACGAGGCCATTGGATCTCGATAATGAGTTTCCGGATCGCCGAATTGATGCTCAAATTCTGTATAAACCCTAATTGGCAAAACCTGCGGTGCTGTCTGAATAAATTCTGCTCCCCAAAGATCATATTCAGAATCAGGATAGTTTTTTGGCGCAAAAGCCGTATAATCTTCTACTTCATAAATTTCAGCATCAGGATACTGAGAATAAACCGCTGATTCTACTAAATTTCTAAATTGGATTGGCGTACGAATTAAAAATTGTATAAAACCTCCTATAGAAACAATCTCAAAACTAAAACCAAGCTGAAACACTCCTTGCCACCATTTTTCTATTAAATTTAGAGTTTTGTGAGCGCCAGCAAAATAAGTGAACATGTTTTCAACGGCGCGCGGCGACTGCGCATTATTGCGCGGAATATCAATCGCTAACATTATAAACTTATGTTTAGCTTCCCATTTCGTTTTTCTATATTTAAGCCAAACATCTAAAATACCTTTGATTATAACAATAGCTACAGGTAACCATCCGAAATACCACCAAAATATCCGCCACAAAACTGTGCCGGGAGGCAATAATAATAATTGTTCAAACCCGCTCAAATCAAGATTAATAGTCATAATCGCTTTTTAATTTTAGCACAAAAATACTCCTGCCCGCCATAGGCGAACAGGAGTATTTAGAAAAGTTGTTTATTTATAATCCGAAGCTTTAGCGTATTTATAATCCGAAGCTTTAGCGTAGGATTATTTAGCTAGTGTATATTTATTGCCGCTAATTCTTTCAAAACGCTTCTTATTCATTAAAGCTAGATCAATGGTAGTTTTTTTAACCATACGCTGCTTCATAACCGCTTCAGTAATATCCTTTTTAGTCATTGGTTCTTTTGACTTTTTAAGAATTTCAGCAATAACATCAGCAACAGTTCCCTTGGCATAGCCCCATTCTTTTAGGGCATAAAGACCGCGACCCACTAAAACGTATTTTTCATCAAGAATCAATTCATTATGAACCGTTGCGGTATTAACTTTCTTACCGTCAAAACCAGTCTCGTTAATTTTCTTGGAGATCTCTTCATAATGCATTGGCTTGCCATGATTTTTTAAAACCAAATAAATCTTATCATTAATAGTCTTAGGTTTAACCTCTCGCCAATCGCTATGTCCCCAGTGACCAAATTTATTTTGTTCTAATTCGGAAATAGCTCTCAGTAATGAATACAATGGTTTATTAGCATTAGCAGTAGTTAGTTCTTCATCAGGGACAATTCCGCGCAAAGCCTCTTCTAGCTCAAGACTTTCCTTATTAGATAACTTATCTTCATGCTTTTTAAATGATTCAAGTCCTTGAACCAAATCAATAATCTCATCAGTAATAAATAGCTTTTTAGCAACCTTAACTTTAGCTAAAATCTCTTTAGCTAACTCTTCAAGATGATCTAACTCTTGATAGCGCAATTTAAAAGCAGCATTAAAACGACCAGAAGGATCAACGCTAGCAATGTCAGAATCTAAGATTTTGGAAAGTATAAAATTAAAATGGTTTTTATACATTGGATAATCTTCAGCTTTAGCTTTACTGCGATCAAGAGCTAAAACTAGCAAAATGTCAAAAAGATAATCCTTGTCCATCAAACCTCCGTGATCTTCAAGTAAGCGTACAACTAACGATTTTAAGTCAGAAATAATAGTAGAAAGTTGATCAAGCTTTTTAATCTTTGAAATACTGCCGGTCTCAATTTGACGAACGCGTTCGCGAGTCAAATTATGACTTTGGCCAATTTCTTCTAAAGTAGCTTTACTAAATCCTTCTAAACCAAAACGGCGCTTTAAAATATCACGTTCGCGATCAGCTAAACGTTCTAATAAAGACTCTATTATATCTGCAACATGCAAACGACCGATACTTTCGGCTTGTTTTTGTGAGATAATTTTGTCGAGAATTGAATCTCCTGCCATATTTCCAAAAAAATGTTGTAATAAAAGACGTCTTGAAGTATAGCATGAATTATTAAAAAAGTCAATAACTTTAGTCAAGCCACTTTTTTAAAATCTTAGTTCTCTCTATTTTACTTAAAAAAGCCTTATTTTTAGCCATTTTTTTACTTTGTCTAGACCACATTTCATAAATACAAATAGCTGCTGTAACAGAAATATTTAAGCTTTGAACCATACCCTGCATTGGGATATACACAGTTTCATTAGCTAGTTTTATAGCCTGTTCTGACACTCCCCTATGCTCATTGCCAAAAACTAAAGCGGTTTTCGGATTTTCTAAACTAGCTTTATCTAAACCAACAGCCTTCTCATCTAAGGCAGTGACGATTATCTTGTAACCCTTCTTCTTTAATTTATTCAAGCACTCTTTAGTAGAACTAAATACTTCTATTTCAAGCCATTTATTAGCAGATGCCGAACTAACCTTACCTACGCGCTTAGGATTATAGCGCTTTTCTTTTTCAAAAATAAAACAAACTTTATATACACCAAAAGCCTCGCAGCTTCTCATTACTGCGGCTGCATTATGAGGATCATGAATATCTTCAAGCACAACGACTGTTTGTCGCCTTCTATTAATTACTTCTTTAATCCTTTTTTCACGAGTTGGAGTCATATCTTTATTATAGCAAAAAATTCACCCCTGTTTTTTCTCTACACATAGACCCAACTCACCCCTACTCCTCTATACATCCAGACCCAACTCACCCCTAACCCCTCTCTTCCCCTTCGGGGCAGAGAGGGGAACTTTATTTAAAATAATTATATAAATTTTAATTTTTTCTAAAACTTCTTCTAAATTATTATCAACCTGATCATTGGTAAATCTAATAATATTAATTTTATTAAGTTTAAAAATATTCTCTCTTTCTAAATCATATACTCTATTCTCTCTTTCATTGTGTATTTTACCATCAACTTCAATACCTAGATTTAGAGCTGGACAATAGAAATCTAGAATAAAACCTTTAATTATATACTGTCTATGAAATTTTAGATTTAATAATTTCCTATTTCTTAAAACTCCCCATAATTTATTTTCGCTAGAAGTTTGGGCTTTTCTTAATTCTCTAGCTTGTAGAATTTTTTGGATTCTCATGTTTATAAAACATAATATATAAAAATACCCCTCTTTACCCGCCGATTAGGCGGGTAGAGAGGGGTAGGGGTGAGTTGAGCTAAAAAAGTCGGCGACTAGGTTATAAATAACAAAAAACTCCCCTCCTTGCGGAGGGGAGTTTTTATCTTAATTACTTTATAACTCCTGAATATGCAATTGCGCGAACAATGTTCCAATGTCTAGCATTACTTGGGCCAAAGCCAAAAGTAGCTTTAAACTTTACTATAGCCGAACGTTCAGCACTAAGATCTCTTGCCTTAGTTGAACGAACTCCATATCCCATCATCTTTAAGGCGTTAACGTCGGTACTGTTTTTCATGTCAGCTACTCTGCTATACACTAACTTGAAGTTAGTGTAAGCTCTAGCTTCAACTGCCTTATTAACGGTTAATGGCCAACGACCATTGGCAATATTTAAAACATCTACCCAATTAGCCGAGCTTTTTGGCGCTATGCCATAAGCTTCTTTATATGAGCTAATAGCTGCTCCGCGTTCTCCAGAACCAAGTTTAGAGGTTGTTGATGTACCAGTATTAATAAAGAAATTTTCTGGATTAGTTTGAGAAATAACAATATCTCTTTCTTGATTAATTATGGAGACAATATCTGTTTTTGGCGTTTCTGGAGCATTGGTCGGGGTCGCAGGATTTTCAACAACTGGTGCTGGGATTACTGGATTTGTTGCGTAGCCAGTAGATCCGCCAGAAGAGCCTTGACCAGTATTACCACTACCGCTACTAGTAAGATACATTATAACAGGGACAACAACCTGTGTGTCGGTTCCTGTAGTACGATCAGCAAAAGTATTACTGCCATTGTTATAACCGGATTTTACTACACTAATGACAACTTCCGTATCAGCCAAAGGAATAGCACAATAATAGATTCCTGTAGTACCGTTTTCAGTACAAGATACTGCTAAAGAATCTCCAGCCGTGACAGTGGCTCCACTAACAACAGAGCCAGAAGCGTTAACGGTCGCTGTTGCCTTTACTGCATATTGAATGCCGGCAATTGTATCAGTTTTCTGAGCAGTAGTATTTAATAAACGCGTTGTTCCAGTAGTTAAGGCATAAGTATCTTTTTGAACATAACCATCTTGATATACACGCGCCACCATTGTACCGTCAGAATTAGCAAGTACCACAGGACAATACCAAGTATCAGTATCAAAAGTACAAGTAGACAACCCAGTGTCATCGCCAACACGAACCGAAGTAGCTGTTGCTGTTAAATCAGTGGCAAATACTTCTGAGGTAATTCCAGTAATGATGTAAGAAAAATCTAAACCATTAGCGGTTGTCATTGTTGTTACTCCTTGTGCATCTGTACCTGCTGTACGATTTGAAGCCAAAGGAACGTCAGCTGCTGTTGTTGTAACATAACCATCTTTAACTGCTACTAAACCATTAGTTAAAGTATTATCCTGAGCAAGTAAAACTGGACAATAAGCCGAACCGCCACTAATAGTACAAGCAACGCTAGCACTACCGGCAGTAGCACTTGTTACTGTTAAAGAAGTACCTAATTCATCAACAACAATAAATTTATGTGAAAAATCTAAACCATTAGTAGCCGTCATTGTAGTTACCATTTGCTGACTAGAATTAGTAGTACGATCACCAGCTAGCTGGACGCTTGAAGCACTTGATGTTACATAACCATCTTTAACAATGACAAAACCCTTAGAGGTATCGGTGTCGTCAGCTATGAGTACTGGACAATATGCACTATTAGCGCTGATAGTACACCCAACTAAACTTGCTCCGGCCGCCACTGAGTCTGGAGTTAAAGCAGTATTTAGTTCATCTTTTATTACTACTTTATGGCTAAAGTCCAGACCATTAGTCGCATCCATAGTAACTAAGGCTTGAGGATCAGTTGCTGCCGTACGATTACTAGCTAAATTAACATTAGCAGTAACATAACCCGGCTTAACAACATTAAAACCAATACTAACAACATCATCATCAGCTAGAACGACAGGGCAATAAACATTATTTAGCACGACAGTACAAGATGCGCTGCTACCTCCAGCAGTGGCACTATTCGGCGTTAAATCTGTATTAAGCTCATCTTTTACAATAATTTTATGGCTAAAATCTAGAGTTGTTGTTGCGTCGTTTTGCGCCGCAGTAGAATAAGTAGTTAAACTTGTATCCTCAGTAACATATCCATCTTTTGCAACAAGATCTTTTGTGAAAACTTCTCCGTTATCACACTCTGCTGTTGTGCCGTCTCCAATATTAGCAGCAGCAAAAACAATGACTCCATTAACTGCTGAATCATCATCATTAGCTCCGCCGTCAATAGCTGTAAAATCAGCTCCACCCGTGCAAGCAACAGTAGCTGAAACCGTAGCGCCAGTTAATGATGTTCCTAGTTCATCATTAACAACAATCACAATATCACCGGCAGCGGCTTGAGCCCTATCTGTACGTGATATTGTAAAAATAACAAAAAATCCTACCATAAAAATTGCTAATGATAGCAAAAGGTAGGAATAACGAGAAATTATTTTTCTCATATTATTTAAATTAGCTAGCTTTTCAATAAAAGCTAATATTAATATTATAATACTATTTTAAAAAAATAACAAAAACCCCCTACCAAAAGGCAGGGGGTTTTGCTGTTTACTGAACCGTCCGAAACTTTAAGTAAAGGATGGTCAGAGAAACAAGAGAATTGCTTTTACTGCAATGTCTGAATCGTGGTCGAGAATGGATTTAACAAAACGCTGTTAATCCATTCAACTGAAGTACCCAAAGTATGAGTATCAGCTGAGTTATCTGACCAGATAAAGTCATTGTTAGGATCAGCAATGGCCAAGGTTGAAGTCTCGGTGGTGCCACTCAAAGCAGCGCTGTCTTTAACCAGGCTGGTCTCAAGGGCATCGCCAGTATTTACGACATAACCACCAACAGTAGCGCGAATTTCATACGTCTTAGACGCACCAGCCGCGATAGTTGGGACTTCGGCATCGTCAATAGGAATGAATGTGTTAGCATCAACTCCTGTATCAGCGTCATTCATAAGGTTATTGATACCATTGGTGACATCATATAAATAGACAGAGGCGGCAGTAACCGTAACGCCTGTCAAAGTCATAAGAGGTTTCAATCCCTTTAATGAAACTGGTCCACCGACAGCCGTAACCTTAAACTTAGCTACAACCTTTTCACCGTTACCTAAGATGCTACTTTGTAGAGGCTCTGTAGTAACAGTCAAATTGGCTTTGCGGACAACATGAGTGTTTCCAGCAGATGCATCAGCTTGATTATCAACAGTGTTTGATGAAACTCCAACAGCGTGGAAGTCATCAGCAGTTGTACTTATAGCAGCTCTTAGAGCATCGCCAGTATCAGCACCAACACCAGCCGTACCATTAGTCGCGGTTGAACGTTCACCCATAGCAGTTGTCTTAACAAAGACAGTGATAAAGGTTTCGGTCAAAGCCGGGACATTAATTGTCAAGCCAGTAAAGGTCGCTTTACCGTTTGAATCAAGAGAAGCGGCGCTTGAGATAGCAGTGGTTCCGGCAGCGTCATACAATTTAACGTATTCAACGTTGTCATAAGAACCAGTACCAGCAGCCCCGTCATCAATTTGAATTGTTAACTTATCAACAGTAAAGGCTTCTTTAGTGGCATAGAACTTAATCTTGTGAAGATTGGTTTCTGAAGTAGCTCCAGCAACTACGACCTGAGAATTTGCTTTATCAGCAGCCGCAGAAGTAGTGATAGTTCCGTATCCTGTTACGCGGATAGAAACCGTAGGAGAAAGAGGATCAGTCTGAATATTGGTGTTAGTAACAGTTGGAGTAATACCACCATTAACATCTTCGGCAGTAACTTCGTCTGCAGTAAAGTCTAGGTCAAAGGCGTCATCAGTACCTCCGTAAGGAGCTGTGCCTGAAACCTTAGCGCGAGCAACCAAAGTCTTGTTCGTGCCAGCATTAATAGTGTAATAACCGCCAACAAACTTGTTGGAGTTAAAGATTACTTTACCTGTTGAGTCAACAGAAGCCGGACCAGCAACTAAAGTCTGGCCGTCATACAAACTAACTGACTCAATTAGAGAGTTAGCGTAGACTCCGCCTTCAACATTTGAGACAAAGGTTCCGTCAACGTTAGCATCAACATAAGCCTTCAAGGTTAAGCCTGAAAGTTTAATATTGTTGCCTTCACCAGTACCAGCAGCAAAGATCATACCCAATGAATCAACTGTTGATCCCTTAACAACCGTGCGAGTTTCAGGCGTAGTAGCGAGTGAAATCGTCAAGGAAGAGGTACGAGTTGTTACGTTGTTGCCTGAGATAACAGCAGCCGGAACAACATCGGAAACAGTTTTATCTTGTGAATCTTTGGCAATGAAAGGCGCAGGGCTACCAGTATTAACAAAGCTAAGGTTAGCTTTGTGAATAACACCACCAACCTGTGCGCTGTTAATATCAGCAACTACCTTAATGTTGCGAGTAGCACCCTTATTAACTCTGAAATAATCAGTCCAAACAAAGGTTATTGTCGCGTCAACATCATTAGCATCATCCCAGTCAGAACCATCAGTGATGGCCTTAGCTGAACCAAGAGTCTGATTAGTATCAGCGTCTTTTAACTTAATGTTACGAATAAGCAACGTATCCGTAGCTGAGTCATAGTGGCCATCACCATTAACATCCTTATAAGTACCCCAGTCAAAACCACCGGTATTTTTCTTAGTGGTATTTAGGGTCATAGTCATTTTCTGAACTTCAACAGTATCAGAAACGGCCTTCATACCGACCTTCATTAACTCAACTTCAGTTGAATCAGTCTTAACATCCTTAGCAGCTGCGCTTAAGTTAGAAATGGTAATACCGCCACCCTGAAGAGTGATTGATTGGCCTTCGCCAGCTTCATCATAATCAGAAATGGTTGGATTAACACCAAATCCATACTTATCGCTAGTCGCTAGGACATCAGCTTTGTTTTCAACAACAAACTGAATTGTTTTGCCCTTTTCAGAAGCTGAACTAATGTCGCCCTTTAAGGTAAAGATCTTGTTAGCACCATTAAGAATCTTAATAGGTGTAGAAAGGTTTAGAGTAACACGGCGATTGTTTATGGTTGAAGTAACAGGGACATCAGTTGTACCGTTTGACAACTTAAAGTTTGACAAGAGACTTGTTGTTAAATCACCTTCATTCTTTAAAGTCAAAGCCTTAAACCAAATGTCTTCAGCTCCAGCTGTTAACTTAAATTGAGCAATAGTAGCACCAGCATCACCAATAGTTGGGTTAGCTAAAGTACCACTGTCAATAACAGTAACAGTACCAGCGTCAACTGATGACAAAGTCATAGTGTTACCGGTAATTGGGAATGATCCTGAAACAGTACCGCCACCAACCAAGATGATTGAAGAAGCAGTCGGGATCTGGATCGCGTGTTCGCCAGAAGCGCCATTAGCGATAGTGGCTTTGACAGTCAAAGTCTTAGTAGTGCCTTTTGAGACAGTGTAGTTAAGACCTGAGAAGTCAATAGTGTTATCAGAAGTAACTGAGCGAGCATTAGTTAAACGAGTTTCGCCGTCATACAAGAATAATGAAGACATCATGTTGTATGTACCGACGCCAACGCGCTTAGCAGTGATGCTGTCAATAGTAACGTCACCGTCATTAGCGGCAGTAACATTAAACTTCATGACTGGAACGCTAGTAGCGTTTGAAGGAATAGTAGCTGAAGCTGGAGTGTCAGATGACAAAGCAGCAGTCATACCAGTTCCTACATTAGGAGTACCGCCAGCACCAGATGAAGTGTCGATCAAGCTGCTTTCAGCAGCAGTGATAGTTGATCCAACTGGAGTCAAAGTCATTGAAGACGGAGCAGTTGCTACGAATTCAAAACGGAAGCGGTTCGCAGTGAAGGCAGCTTCATTAGCGAACGGGCGGTAGTTAGTGCCGTCAAAGTAGTATACATTCGGGCTTGAAGCGCTCTTAACAAGAGAGCCAGCCGGATATACACCAGCAGTTAACGGGGTCTGGATCGTATAGTTGGTAAAGAATCCGTCCGGGACGTCTCTTACCATCTTAGCCCAGTTAGCTCCCCAAAGTGAGATAGCGTTAGCTTCGCTGACGATTGAGCGGAGTTTTCCGCCTGGTTCAACAGCGTACACAGTTGGGTTGGTTGTAATCTTAGCCAACCAAGTACCTGGTCTCATAGTTACGTTAGCACCAAGAGCATAGCTCTCGAGTTCAGATTGAGAAACAACCTGAACGCCATTGAAATCCGTGTACCATGAAAAATAAGTAGTTGGGTTGACAAAGACATAGCGCTTCATGTCGCTACCAAGATAATAAACGGTTGAAAGACCATTCATCTTGATAAGTTGGCCAGCTGAAGCAGCTTTGACGGACGGAGTCGCGGCAAAGAAGCCCATAGCCATTGCGAAGATTAAAGCGCTAGCAAAAATCTTTCGTGCAGTGTTCATAATATAATTAATTTCCTTTATAGCCTCTGAAGGCATCTGTACATCAATCGGAATCCCGCTTCCCCGCATCGACAGAAACAAAATTTCAGACGAATGCTAGAGAGTAAATCATGGGGAAATTCACTGCTCCGCACGATAGGTTTCTGTACCTGTCGATGCGGAGAAAAGCTAAATCGATGTACGAAAGCTTTTCAAAAACTATTCTAGGTTTATAATTCAATTCTTTTCCTTTCAAAAAAGAATTGAGTAATGCTTGCCGAGTAGACAATCGACCTTTTTGCATTACTGCCCTCCGAATCAGTCAACTGACGGAGAAGGAGGGTCTCTCCACGGCTCATAAGTAGCGCTTGCCACATTATGAATTTAGCGTGGATATATTAGCTAACTTATTTAAGCAAGCTAATATATCAACACTAACTCCCCTGTCATCCTGAACTTGATTCAGGATCTGATTCCTAATTTTTGTAAAATACTGTAAAGAAAATTTATTAAACGCCAACCCGGATTATTTTCCCATCTCTCTAAAGCTAAAGTATTAATTGCTGCCGAAGAATCAAAGCTTTCCCCTATTTCTTTCTTTGAACATATCGCAATAAAATATCTAGCCTTACCATTATCATCATTAATTATAATTTTTTCATTCTTAGCATCGGCTTTAATAAAAGAACTCAAAGCGTTCTTTTGTTCAAAAATTTTGACTTCTAAAAAATATCTTTTTAGCAAATCAACAAACTCTTGCTTAGTATATTCTTTTACATGAAAAGGATTTTTTTCTTTATAGACTTCTTTATTGGGCGTTGATATACAAATAATTGCTTCGTCAGTACTAACGCGCAACAGTTCTTTTAAATAAGCCCCAACGTTTTCTAAATGCTCAATCGTTTCGAAAGAGGTTATGAGATCAACTGATTTATCTTTAAGCTTAAGGGCTCCGGCGTCCCCCACCTCAAATTTTAATTTTTCACTGCCATACATTGTTCTCGCTTTTTCTACAGCATCTTTATCAAGATCAATACCAATAACAGATTTAGCTGTTTTAGATAATAAAGCCGAACCATATCCAGAGCCAGAAGCAATATCAAGGATTCTTTTATCTTGAGCCAACCTTTCAACAAAGGCATAACGAACCATATGCTCGTCATATATCAAATCTGACTTTACTCCCTTTTCAATAACTAAACGCTCGGCGTATGACATGTTTTTGTTACAAATTTTCAAATTTCTAACCGCTAATATCATTTTAATGAAAGCAGCGGTTAAAAATCAGAATTTATTTAAGTTGTTGTCCTACTTCATCAAGTTTGTTAGCGGCTTCCTGATAATTTTTTTCATTAAATAATTTTTCTGCCTCTTCTAATGTTTTTTGAGCCGGAACAGAAATCTGCAACCCTGAACTATCTTTACTAGACTCAGCGCTAACTACTCCAGTGTCTTCTTTGGCATCATCTTTTTTAACTAAAGGTTCGCTAACTTTTTTAGAAGATTCTATTTTAGTAATACGATCTTTAGCTGACTGAAGCTGATGTTTAAAACCGGCAGCGATTTCTTCAACTTTTTTATTAGTAACATTCTGATCTTCGCTCTCAACTTTATTTAATTCAGAAATTCTTTCTTTAGCAAACTCAATATTTAACTTAACTTTTTCTGTTTCATTAAAAGTTGTAGCGAGCTGAGCTTTCTCGCTAATAGTTTTTGCAATATACCAAGGTTCTCCCGGAGTCGCATTGCGAGAAGCGCGCACCCCGACAAATCCGCTAACAACAAAAAATAAGGCGATCAAAGCGGCAATTGGCGTTGGTTGTAAAATTCTTTTTGAAATTAAAGATAGCTTATCAAAGAATCCTAAAGTATTATCAGCATATTCTGCGCCATTGAAAATTTGATACGACAAAACCTCTCGGTTCTTTTTAACCCAGGATTGATCAACAGTCGCTTTTAAGCTAGCTAGTTGTTGAATTAATTGTTTTTCAGTCATAACAAATTTTATTCAATATTTTTCAAAGATGAATCTTCATCTTGATCCCCTACTAATTCTTGCAAAGACTGTAAGGCTCTATGAATTAAAACTCTGACATTACCGGCCGTCTTTCCTAAAATACGCGCGATCTCTGAAACAGTAAGTTCGTTTATAAAACGCAAAATAATAATATCGCGATACTCCTCTTTAAGAAGCGGCAACTTCTGCTCTATAACATTTTTAAAATCAAAATTGGTTGAAGCCTGTTCATGAATATTTTCGGATTCATTAATTGGTTCAGTGATTGCTTCTATAGAAACGGTTTCTTTATTTTTCTGACTGCGGTAATGATCAATAATTGTATTGCGGGCGATCTTATAAAGAAGGGGCTTTAAAGTATCGTGATTTTCTAGATTGCCTTCATATATATAATTCCAGCATTTTAGAAAAACCATTGAAGTAATATCTTCAGCGTCTTCTTTACTACCAATTTTAAAATATACAAAACGGTAAATCTGCTCAATATAAAGATCATAGGCTTCAATAAAAGCCTGCTTATCTTTATGCTTTTTCAACCGTAAAAAGAGTACTTGTTCACCTCCAAAAATAGAGGTTTTACCTGTTTTCTTCATTTAGTAATACGTAAAAAAAATAAAAGCGTTACACCAACCCTTTTATATACTAATGTGTCTAATTTATGCCCTATTAAAATAACACAATAAAAAGACTTAAGCAAGCTATATACGAGCCATATCATTAGGAAAATCTATAAAAAAATTCTAATAGTAAAATATAATAACTATAATTTATTGAAGAAAGTTTAATGTTTTTTATAAAAGCTTGATTTCTATTACATAGTGTGCCAATATGTATATTGATTTAATATTTTAGTCCATGCAACAGTAGACTTAAATATCTTTATTAATTAATTATTTAGATATTAACCTTGGCTTAAGTCTATATTTTAGTAGACAAAAGTATGGATATTAACAACAATCTACCTATAAAAACAGAAAAAAAGAAACGAGGTAGAAAACCAACAGTCAAAATTGAAGAAACAACTCCTAAAGAAGTAAAAGAGCCTTTATGGGTTTCTGTTTCAGAAGCTGCAAAATTATCAGGCGTAGGCACTAAAACAATCAGGCGATCTATAGAGCATGATGCTGTAAAATTTAAAGTTATCAACAACCGATATTTAATAAATCTAAGCTCTCTTATAGCTTATCTTTACAAAACAACCAAGCTTAAAAATAAATTTAAGCAATACGGTATAGGTCAGTATGTTGAGAAATGGAAAAGTTAAAATAAAAACCCTGGGCTAAAAGCCCAGGGTTTTTATAAGGCTATTTTGATTTCTTATTAACAAAATATAAAATCAACAAAACAATAAAGGCTAAAAACGCCAATAACGGTATATTAATAAATCCAAATAATGTCCAATCAACTTTAGCGCAAGAAACTCCAAAAGAACAGGTAGTAGAGCTTTCTTTTATTAATCCGTAGACTAGAAGAAGCTGATAAAAGCCTATAACTAATCCGGCGACGATTAAACTAATAGCATAGCTCCAAGCTTCATAAGTCTTTTTAATTATGCCAACGCTAAATATAATAACTAAAGGATATAAAGCAATCCTCTGATACCAGCATAAAACACAAGGCGTTAATCCCATTATTTCACTAAAATAAAGACTACCTAAAGCTCCAGCTAAAGCTATAAATAAACCTATATATAAACTAAGCTCTTTAATTTTTTTAATCATATAGCTTTAGTATATATTATTTTCAAAAAATAAAAAACCGGACAGAACTAACTATCCGGCATAGTATTAACAGAGCACCTGCTTAATCACACCTAAAACTAGGAGTCTAACCTAGTTGGGCAAAGACTGTATGGCCTAAGGACCCGCGCTTTTTATGCCGTTTACTTAGATATTACAGTCCCCTTTCGTTTTTAAAACGGCCCGCACCATCAAGGTAATCAGCGTGACTAATACAGGCGCATCTGTTAAAAGAACAAAGCATTGACATGGACAAGATTATAAAAAAAATATTTAATTGTCAATATTGAAAAACAATAGTTTTCCACATATACTAAGATTATGAATTTTTGGAAGAAACTAAAAAAACCATTCTTTGTTTTAGCGCCAATGGCTAATGTCACTGATGCTGCTTTTAGACAAATAATTGCTAAATATGGAAAACCTGATGTTATCTACACTGAGTTTGTCTCAGCTGATGGCTTGTGCTCAGCTGGTAAAAAGGCTCTACTAATTGATCTAAAATATTCTAAAAAAGAAAAACCAATTGTTGCACAAATTTTCGGAGCTGATCCAAAAAAAATTTTTAAAGCCGCTCAAATAATAGAAAAGTTGGGTTTTGACGGATTAGATATAAATATGGGTTGTCCTGATAAAAACGTCGTTAAACAAGGCGCTGGGGCAGCTCTTATAAAAAATCCCGAGTTAGCTAAAAAAATAATTTTAGCCGCGAAAGCAGGTGCACCAAAATTACCAATCTCAATCAAAACTAGAATTGGCTATACTAAAGATACTCTAAAAGACTGGTTGCCTAATTTATTAGAAACTAAACCGGCCGCTATTATTATTCATTGTCGGACTAGAAAAGAAATGTCAAAAGTAAAAGCTCATTGGGAAGCAGTAAAAGAAGCTGTGAAGATCGCCAAAGGTTCAGGGATTTTAATAATTGGTAATGGTGACGTTGTTGATATTAAAGACGGAAAAGAAAAAGCTAAGCAAAGTGGCTGCGACGGCATTATGATTGGTAGAGGTGTTTTTGGTAATCCCTGGGTTTTCAGTAGAAAAACCAATCATCACAACATCACTCCAAAGAAAAAGCTAGGAGTAATGATCGAGCACACTAAGTTATTTGAAAAACTATTAGGCAAACATAAACCCTTTCATATAATGCGCAAACATTATAAAGCCTATGCTTCAGGCTTTGACGGCGCTAAAGAATTAAGAGTAAAATTAATGACAGCAGAGAATTTAAAAGAAGTTAAAAAAATATGCCATCAATTTTTACAAGAATAATCAATCGAGAAATACCAGCCCATATTGTCTGGGAAAATGAAAAATATATCGCTATCCTAGATATTAAGCCGCTTAATCCCGGACATACGCTTTTGATACCAAAAGAGGAAGCTAACTATATCTTTGACATGAGTGATGAAGCTTATGCTGATTTGTTTTTAACCGCAAAGAAATTATCTTCTCCGATAAAAGAAGCTACTCAAGCTCAGCGCATAGGCCTTATAGTTGAAGGCTTTGGCGTTGATCATGTTCATATTCATTTAATACCGATAAATGGCCCACACGAACTTGATCCCAATAGAGCCAAAGATGCAAGTACAGAAGAATTACAAACAATGAAAGATAAAATTATTTCATTAATAAAATAGATAATAAAAATTATGGTCTGCTTCCTTACAAGAAAGCAGACCATTTATAATCAATAATATTTTCTTAAGCGCCTCCAAAAAGCAAAGGCGCGAAAAGCTAGAAATAACATTACAAGAGACACATAGGCATTGAAAACATTATTTTTCGCAATAGCTAAATGACTTTTATTGTCACTTAACCATTCTAGAAAGAAAATTGTTGTTATCAATGATCCTACCATGCACTGGAAAACGAGAAAAAAGCAAGCATCTTCTTTATGGTAGCCCGGTAAATTATCGGTTAAATATAAACTTATTACAGCAACAACCGATAAAATAACAGAAACTATAATGAAGATATCTTCTGAGACGCTGATAAGTTTATTAATTCTGAGCCAGAAGAATGCCCAGAAACTAATGTTGAGAAAGAACAAAATCCATGGTACGTGATTATCTTTTTCTTCGCAGGTTTCTACTCCGTAGAAAGAGCCCTTAATCGCCGCCAGGACGGGCCAAATAAAAATCTTGCCCAATAATATTACTACTTTATTCATAATAACCGCCTCCCACGGTTCTTTGTTTTATTTTTTTATTTTTATAATATCCTAATAACTAAACTAAACTTTGTCAATAATACCAGAGCCTAATAATTCCTCGTTTTTATAAATGACCGCCAATTGCCCAGGTGTAATAGCTCTTTGCGGCTTATCAAAAATAACTTTGATTGAATTATTATTAATTAAAAATAATTGAGCCGCATAGGCCGGATGCCTATAACGAATACTAACTTGAGCTTTTTTAGGAAAACTCATCTTATAAGTTTTAGTTAGATTATTAATAATAAATTCTTTTTTCCATAATAATTTATCATTTGGGTCATTACTTACAATAACTAAATTCTTTTTTTCATTTTTATCAACAACATAATAAGGTCCGTTTCCACCAATTTCTAAGCCGCCGCGCTGTCCAATGGTATATAAAGGCAAACCTTCGTGTTTACCTAAAATATTACCCTTAGTATCAACGATGTTTCCGCGCTTCATTTTTAAATTTCTTTTTAATAAATCTCTAACATCAATTTCTCCAATAAAACAAATACCTTGCGAATCAGGCTTAGAAAAAGTTGGCAATTTAAATTGCTTAGCTAATTTTCTAATTTGCGGCTTTGTATAGTCGCCTACTGGAAATAAACTTTTACTTAGCTCCTTTTGACCTAAGGTACACAAAAAATAACTTTGATCTTTATTTGAATCTTTACCTTTTAATAAATGAAATAATTTACCGCGTTTAGAAATTCTCGCATAGTGACCAGTAGCCAGGTAATCGGCGCCGAACTTTAAAGCTTTTTCTAAAAATATTTTAAACTTAATTTCCCGATTGCACATAACATCAGGATTTGGCGTTCGGCCGGCTTGATATTCTTTAAAAAAATAACTGATGACTTCGTTTTTATATTCTTTTTCAAAATTCCAAACATAGAAACGTATATCTAAAAGCTGAGCAACGCGGCGTGCGTCCTCTAAATCTTCTGACCAAGAGCAAGAAAAATCTCCAACATCTTCGCTCCAGTTGCGCATAAAAACTCCAATAACCTCATAGCCTTGTTTTTTAAGCATTGCTGCAGCTACTGAAGAATCAACTCCGCCGGATAACCCAACAATAACTCTTTTCTTATTTAATTCTTCTTTAATTTTAGACATAATAAAAATACCTTAACATAAAAAATCTAATTTTACCACTTAATCTATTAAATATTTAGATCTATATTTTTTAACAATTTATAAGCATTACCGTGGCTAAGCAGGCCTCTATAAGAAGTTAAAGTCTCATTTTTATTGCTTTGCTTAAGTTTTTTAAACATTCTCTTTTTTGTGGAAGTTCTTAAAACTCTATGATGTGGGAAATTAACCCAACCTAAAAAATCTACGCCTGAATTAAAAGTTTTTATAAAAACTTTACTTGGATGAAGTGATAGCTTCAATTGTCTTTCTAAAAATTCTGATACCTTTGGTAGTAAATTTTCTAAATATTTTTTATTTTCACTTATAATTAGAAAATCATCAGCATAACGAAGATAAAATTTTATTTTTAATTCTCGTTTTATAAAATAATCATATTCGTTCATATAAATGTTAACTAACAATTGACTAGTCAAGTTTCCCAACGGTAAACCAACGTCAGTTCTATCTTTAGAATTAAAGCTATTAATAACTTGCCCCAAAAGCCACAAAGCATCTTTATCTTCAATGTGTTTAGCTAAAATACCCTTTAATATTTCATGATCAATATTGGCGAAAAACTTTCTAATATCACATTTTAAAACCCAAACTGTTTTAGTATGATTCTTAGAGGCCTTTCTAGCTAAATCTCTAAATTGATTAACAGCTCTATGCGTACCTTTCTTAAGACGGCAAGAATATGAGCAAAAAATAAATTTTTTATCAAAATAAGGATATAAAATTCTGTAAATAGCATGATGAACTAATCTATCGCGAACGCTGGCTTTATGAATATCTCGCGGTTTAGGATCATTAATCCTAAAAGCTTGATATGGTCCATGGCAATAATTTTTTTCTCTTAAATCTCTATGAAGAGCTAAAATATTACTCATAAAATTTAGAGCGAATTCAACCACATCTTGGCGTTTTCTTTTACCACGTAAAAATTCTTTCCAAGAAATAAGTAAATTATCAATGGATATGGTAGTATTATAAATATGATGCGGAAACCTTACTCTCTCTCTCGAATAACCCCTCGATTATCCAAAGAGTCAAAGAGGGGTATTTGTTGTGGCTTAATATTGTTCCGCATATTCAGAAAGGCTCACGTTATACGATTGGCGCTAGAATTGAAAATAAATTTCTTGATTTATTAGAATCGTCTTACGTAACTTATTTTTCTAACAAAGAAGATAAGGTTAAAAAAATTTCTAATTGTATTTTACTTTTAGACACGCTAAAATTTATTGTTTCTGTAGCTTGGGAATCTAAAATTATTGCTAATAAACATTTTGAAGAAATTGCACTTAAGCTTGAAGAGATTGGTAAAATGTTAGGCGGTTGGAAAAATAGCTTAAAAAATCCGGAAAAGAAAAACCGCGATTTAGAAACGCGGTAAAGAAATGACTTTCGAAAACGAAAAACAAGCCTATTATCAGAATTCCACTTCTTGGACGGCTTAGCATTATTACCGTTGAGTTTAAGCTGTTCACCATTCCAATTCAGGTTAAACACATTCGGATTGTCGTTACTGTCAGTTTATATAGATAATGCCATCAATTGCACTGTTCAAGTAATTTGCTAATAGCAAAAGACTATGAACTGTATATTATTTGGGATCTAAAATCCTCCAGTATTACCTACTAAGTTAATTTCTTTTTTAAGACAAGAAACGAACCACTCCGCAAGAAGCCTTAACCGCTTGCGCTCTCAATTCGTACTTGCCGGAAAGGTTTCGAAAAGCTTCGCCTTCACCATAGTTTCGGCGAACAAGCAATAGCCGTCCGATAAAACCAAGCCAAATTAATTATAGCAAAAAATTTAAAAGAATCTAAGAACCAAAGAATTAAAAATATAAAGAAACAAAGTTTTTAAGATTCTAACTTACGAAAACGAAAAACCAGCCCATCATCAGAATTCCACTTCTCGGACGGCCGAGCATCATTACCGTAGAGTATAAGCTGTCCACCAATCCAATCCAGGTTAAACACATCCGGATTGTCGTAACTGTCAGTAATTTGTTTCATAGCAACTAAAGTCCATTCTTTGGTTGAATTTTGTAAACGTAATTGTGGGCCGACTTCAGCTGGACAAAGCTCTAGACCTAGTTCTTCAGCTTTTTTGTATATTTCACTGGTTGTAGCACCGTTTGAAAAACCAAGATCTTTAACTGTCAATCTAATTAAGTCAGCTCTTTCTTTATTTTTAGAAACGGTAAAATCTCTACTATACAATAAATCTTTAGCCCAATCTGAAATATAAATATTTTTAGCGTTCATTTCTTCTATTAACTGATTTTTATCCTTACCACCTATTTCTATATTATATTTTTCTAATTTACCTTCAGGAAATGATGTATAAATAAATTCTATTCCCGATTTAAATACACTCGGAAATAACTCACCGATATAAACTTTAGTGTCTTCAGTAACCTCATTTTTATTATAAGCAATTTGTTCTGGACGACATTCAAAAACAATCGGGGCATCTTCTTGAGGACTCCTTTGTTCACGTAGTTCTTTAATTCTCGGATCTCTTTGATAGCCAAAGCCCTCAATGGAATTATTTATTTCATACAAGAAAATGAGGTCATCTTTAGTTAATTGCTGACTAGTTTTTACTTTGTTATCTATTTCAGTTAGCTTCTTCATGTCCTGATCTTTCTTTAAATATTCAGCCTTATCCGGAAATTCGTCTAACTTCTCAGCTAAGACATTGCTCATATATTCATCAAGGTTTTGTTTATAGGCAATGCCTCTGACTTCAGCAATCTTATTATTTTCCATTCTAATAGCAATGCGAGGGATACTCGCTTCTCCTTCGTCATCTTTTGTGTAATAGCAATAAAAATCTCCGCCTTTAAGTTGCGTTTTAGCCGTATTTTCTCCGGCCGTGCACCAACCTGTACCACGTCCGCGAATTGATTGATTAAGTAATTTATAATTTTCTGTTTCATCATTGTCTTGTTCATACTTAATCCATTCGCCGTCAGTAATAGGCAAAAGATGCTTGGCAATCGGGTGAATTTGTTCATTAGCCCAGGAATATAGCTTGGCAAAATTTTCTGTTGCCAAGCTTTTTATAAAAGCATTTTTTTGCTCGTCGCTTAAATCATAATTAAATTCTTCAAAAGAGAAATTCTCTCCCTCGTGTTTTTTTACAACAGCGTCAATAACATAAGCTAAAGCTTCGTAGTTAATATCCGGAAACATCTTAACCGTACCTTTAGAGCGTTTTGGAAATTCATTCTTCTCTTTATCATATTCTGATAAATCAGTAATACTTCTAAATGTCCAATATTTTATATAGTCTGGCATATAGGAAGAGTCTTCCGAAGATAGATAATCAATCCATTGTTCTAAGGATGATTTTTGATCTTCTAAGACAGCTTCGGCTTGTTGCCGACGTTCTGTATCTTTTTGCTCTTCTGAATATTGATTCCAATCCCCGCCTTGACCCCTTTCACGAAGAATACGCTCGTTAAAATTATGCCAACTCTCAGGAATGTCTTCGAATTTAGTAACAAACTTATCTAAAAGTACTTTTTTCAAAGCTTCTATGCCCATAGCTCTTTCAGAAGGATCTTCTCTTTCTATTATCTCCTTAAAGCGATCTAGATAATTTTGAATACGATTACCTGGATCTTGAACGATGGCTTCACCACTACGCAGCTCCGTGCGTTGAGCCGCTTGTTCAACTTCTTCGCTATTATGTAGATTATATTTATTTTTGAGAAAATTAGGATTTTCCATGTCTAGAATAATCTTATTTATATCCTTATCTTTATACAGTAAGGGCTAAAAGTCAAGGAAAACGCAATCAGTCAATTACTCTTGGTCAAATCAAGGATTAATGATATAATCTTATAACATTTTATTATTCACTGTGTCATCCTGACGAATGTCAGGATTCATTATTTCGCATTCATACGATATAGCCGCATTGGTTATTGGTTCATGATTACTATGTTATCGTGGATCCTGAAACAAGTTCAGAATGACACTGAAAAACATATGACAAAATACACTTTACCAGAGCTAGGCTATGCCTATGATGCGCTCGAACCTTTTATTGATGCCCGTACTATGGAAATTCATCATAGTAAACACCATCAAACTTATGTCGATAAATTTAATGCCGCTATTGAAAAATATCCCGAATTAAGTGAAAGGTCACCAGAAGAACTACTAAAAGATTTAAATTCTGTGCCTGAGGATATAAGAATTGCTGTAAGAAATCATGGCGGCGGAACATATAATCATGCCTTCTTTTGGAAAATACTAAAACTAAACAGTAATCCGGAAAATGACGCGCCAGAACTCATAAAAGCTATTAATAAAGATTTTGGATCTCTAGATAACTTTAAAGAACAATTTTCTCAAGTCGCCACTAACCATTTTGGCTCTGGCTGGGCTTGGCTTGTTAAAAATAATGACAAATTAAGTATTATTGCAACCCCAAATCAAGATTGTCCTCTATCTCAAGGTTTAAAACCGATTCTTTGTATTGATATTTGGGAGCATGCTTATTATTTAAAGTATCAAAACAAAAGAGCTGATTATGTTGCCTCTTTTTGGAATGTTATTAATTGGACTGAGTTAGAAAACAACTTTAAAGCCTAATTTGACTAATTAAAGTCTTTGTGTTATCTTTAGAACGTTTGTAAGTGTCTCGTTCACGTTCAAGCGGTTTGTCCGCGTTTTCATTAGCCTTAGGGTTTCTTGAGAATATAACTTGACGAAGGTCGCCTTACAACCTTTATTCTTAAGAACATTTCTAGCTATGGCTAAGAAACTGTTTGTCGGCGGAATTCCTTTTTCCTGTACTAATGATCGCTTACGCGACCATTTTACTCAGGCTGGTAACGTTGAGTCAGCTTCCATTATTATGGATCGCGCGACTGGACGCTCAAAGGGATTTGGCTTTGTCGAGATGTCAACTGATGAAGAAGCTCAAAAGGCTGTTTCTATGTTGAATGGTTCTGACCTTGATGGTCGCACTATCAATGTTTCAGAAGCTCGTCCAATGGCCGAACGCCCAGCTCGCGATAATAATCGCGGCGGCCGCTGGTAATTTACCTTTGGCAATAAGAAAACCCTCGGGTCAATAGATCCGAGGGTTTTTGTTTATAAAAAACTTTCTTAAAAATATTTAAGGCGTATCTTGGATTGATACGCCTTAGGGGATTTTAACAAATGAAGAACAAAAATATTTTTTTTAGAAAGGTCTGTGGTTGTTGAACATATACTGACCTTTAAGGTTGACTGTATTGAAGCCGATTTCTTTTACTTTTTCAACCTTCATAATTCTTTTTACTTCTTTTACTGAAACGGTGTTTCCGAACCAGTAGGTATTTCTTGTGTCGTCGTCATCAATATTTGTGATGAAAACGACTTTCTGCATGTCGACGAAATAGTAGAACTCTTCGCCGTCAATGATTCTGGTCTGCATTATAACCGCCGGCCTGTCAATTGACTGACAGAAATGTACTTCGCTGATTATCGTAACGTTTACATTTGCGCTGATTGAGGAAGAAGAAGTGTTTACTTTTACCTCGTCGTTTGATGCAACTGTCTGTCCGAATGCAAAATTTATAGAAATAATTGATACGATTACGAAAGTTATGATAGCTTTCATGGTTATTTTCTCCTTATTAGTTTAATTTTTATTAATATTTAAGAATCTAGAGGCCTTTTTAACTAAGATCTGTAGGTTCTTAAATATTAATGTCTGTAAGGAGTTGTAAGGAACTTTATCGTATGACTATATAATAGCATATAACTTAAATCTTGTCAAGAGGTAAACAAAAAATTAGCCATTTTTTGGCTAATATTAAAGATAATTATTACAAAATTTTAACTATTTTTTGTCAATGATTTTGATAAAAATCATGTAAAGTTATAGCTATAGCCGCGGCGACGTTCAAGGATTCCAAAGACTTCTCATGAGCTATTTCTAAAGACTTACCGTCAATTTTAAGCTTAATCCCCTGTCCTTCTGAGCCGGCAATTAAAATTACAGCTTTTTCTTTACTGAATTTTTTAAGACTACTAGCTCTTTGCGACTTTTCAAGACGGTATATTGGCCTCTTATAAGAATTAATTAATACTTCAGCTTCATTGCGGGAAACTTCTAGCCAAGGCACTTTAAAAAATGCACCGGCTGAAGATCTTATTACTTTTGGGGACGCCGGATCTGCTGACTCTATTAACAATAAAGAAGCCTTAAAGGCCTGGCACAATCTTAAAATAGTTCCGATGTTTCCGGGATCCTGAACATTATCTAAAACTACTAAACAAGTTCTTTCGTCTAAATTATTTTTTTGCCATTGAGGTATTTTAGCAACGGCGGCAATTTCTTGCGGCGTTACAGTATCTAAAAGCTTCTTATAATTTCTAGTATCTTTTGGCGTAAAACTAAATTCAATAAAACCTTTGGCTTCTAAAATATTTTTTCTACCTTCAACAAGACAAAAACCGGATTCAGTCCGGCCCTTTTTAGTTAAAAGAGAATGAATTAACTTTTCTTGAGCCTTAGTTAACATATTAAACGTTAGAATACTTTCTAACCGCTACTAAACTAGCAATAATATTTATTAAAACCCCGCCTAAGAATTGCAAAGAGAAAAACTGCAGAAAGTTCTCGGAAAAGTAATTAATAATATTAAAATCGTAGTTCATGAAGAAAGTCTCTAAATAAGGTTGCAATAGATTTAAGAAAAGGTAGAATAAGCCGGCCGTCAAAATAATACCGATCAAAGTATAGATTATACTAGAAACTATAAAGGGCGCTCTAATAAACCAATCAGAAGCTCCGACTAAACGCATTATGCCGATTTCTGAACGATGAGTATAAATAGCAACTCTTATCGTATTATAAAGCACTAACAAAGTAATAAAGATAAATAACAAACTAACGGCAAAGCCGGCCTGATTTACTCTTTCTGTTATAGTATTTATCTTTTCAAGCATCAACTTATGATCTTCAAAATTACGACTCTCAATAATCGGACTAGAAATCCTATTTAAGTCAGCGATTAAGCTGTCATAATGATTAACGTCCTGCGGTCTAATAACTAAACTAGCCGACAAAGGGTTAGAGTCAAGCTCTCTTAGAGCTTCTAATATATCGGGGTCATTTTTATGTTGTGTCTGAAAATCTTCTAGAGCTTGCTGTTTTGAGACATAAATAACTTCTCTAACATTATTAAGAGCAGAAATTTGGGCTCGCAAAGCTAAAATTTCGCTTTCCTGAGCTTCGGCTTTCATATACATACTAACATCAATCTTATCTCTAACAGTATCGATCGCGGCATCGCTAATAACTTGAACAGACAATAAAAGATTAATTGAGAAGAAGGCCAATATTAAAATAATTACTGTAACTATAGATAACCAAACATTGCGGGCAATGTCTTGAAGACTAAACTTAATGGCTCTTAATAAGGCAATAAACATATTTATAATATATATTTACCAATGGCCTGATCAGAAATAACTCGACCATCATGCAAAGTAATAACTCGCCTCTTTAAGCGATTAACTATCTCGCGATTATGAGTTACTAAAACAACCGTTGTACCAAACTCATTAATCTTCTTTAATAAATCAATAATTTCTTGAGCGTTAATAGAGTCTAGGTTACCAGTCGGCTCATCAGCTAATAAAATCTTTGGTTGATAAACCAAAGCTCGCGCAATTGCCGCGCGCTGTTGTTCACCTCCTGAAACTTCACTAGGATAGCGATGCATCTTAGCTCCCAAACCAACCAATTTCATAACCTGTGGAACAATTGATTTTATTTTTGCAGAAGATTTTCCAGCAACCTCTAAAGCAAAGGCAACATTCTCGTATAAAGTTTTCTTAGGTAATAATTTAAAATCTTGAAAAATAACCGCAACTTGCCTTCTTAAATAAGGAATTTCTCTTTTGCCAATTTTAGTAATATCCCAATCACCTATTTTTATTTTACCTTCGCTAGGTCTTTCCTCGCCTATTAAACAACGCACCAAAGTAGTTTTTCCTGTACCAGATTGACCAACCAAAGAGACAAACTCTCCGGCTTTAATATGCAAAGAAACGCGATCAAGCGCCTTAATATTGGGCGGATAAATTTTTGAAACATTTTCTAAACTGATCATGCTATTTGAGTTTTTGTTTTGCATAAGCCACTAAATCTTTAGTGTCTTCGATGCTAGATTGTCGGGAAGGCGCTCCAAAAACTATAACTATCACATTTTTATCTTTAGACGCCGGCCATTTTGTTACTAGACAATAACCTGCCTCTTCAAGATAACCTGTTTTCGAACCTAAGATTTCAGATTTAGGAGTAGTCACTAAGCTGTTAGTATTTTTAAAAGTATGAAAAATCTTAGTGTTGATAGTTGTAAATGAATAAGAAGATTGCACTGAAGCTTTAGAAATAATAGGATCTAGAAACGCTTCCCTTGCTATTATAACATATTCGCGAGCTGTCGTAACATTTTTTGTTGATAAGCCAGTTGGCTCAACAAAATAAGTTTTCTTTGCTCCCCAATCTTTTACTCTTTTATTCATCCTAGCTATAAAATTTTGTCTACTTAAGCCAGAAATTCTTACTAAACTTTCTACTGTATTATTAGTTGAGCCTATTAATGAAGAATATACTAAATCTTTAACAGTTATCTTGTCTTTATCTTTTAAACGAAGCCTTGCGGACTGAGAAGCTGGCACATACTGATTATTAAGCTGCTCATCTTTAACAGAATAGCTAACTACCTTTTTTAAATCTGGTTTAGTTTCAAGAAAAACTTTAACGGCTACTAATTTAGTTAAACTAGCCAAAGGCACAACAGTATTTTCATTTTTTGACCAAATAACTTTTTTGTCAGCACTATTTAAAATAAGCGCTGAACGAGCAGAAATATCAAGATCTTTATTACTTTCTTCTTCTTTAGCTGGTTTATTAGGCAAAACTTCAACAGCAATATCAATTGTTCCTTGTCCTAAAGGCGCCAAACTTGCAAAGGCAACTGAGTCAAGATCAACTACTCTTTCAGGATGCTTTACTCTGTCTGGACCATAATCATTAACTACTACATCAACTGACTTTTTGTTAGCCGTATTAATAACGCGTAAATTAGTCCCTTTAGGAAAGTCGGGCGACGCCGTAAATAAACCACCTTTATATTTATACCAACTAGCCTTACCTTTAACTAAAATCGTCTTACTCTCAAAAACTGTTAAACGCACCGAAGGTATTGTTAATTCCGTACTGATAATGCCTTTTCCAAAATTCTCTGAACTTGTCCATGGCTTCCAGGTTTGAGTTATATTATCGAAAAAATATATCTGTTTGTACAAAGAGGAGCCAGAACTCTTTAAACTAACAAAATAACCTTTTCCTTGGTTAAAAGACTCTGCTGGAATATCTATTTGATAGACCAAAGAGGCCGGAGAAAAACCAGACGGAGCAACTACGGTTCCGGGAATTTCTTTAATATTTATGAGTGTAGAATTTTTAAGAATTCCTGCCGGCAAGCCTATTTGTAAGCGTCCATCAAAGGGTGCAAAAGATAAATCTTTATTAAGACTTGATGATCCTATACTAGCCGAAAACTCAAGCTCTGATGATTCTTGAGCATATGCAACAGGCAAAGCGCTAAACAGCACTGCGGCAATAATATATATTGAAATGTATCGCTTAATTCTCATTAAAATAAAACATCAACCCGCCTACCGACAGTCAGGCCGAGGTTGACGAACTTAGTCTTTAACAATATAATTATACCACAAAACGCGGGTATAGTATAATGGCAGTACGTGACCTTCCCAAGGTTAAGGCACGGGTTCGATTCCCGTTACCCGCTCCAAGCCTGCGCGCCGTAGCTTTAGCAAAGGCCGTGCCGACCTAGCTCAACTGGTAGAGCAATGGTATCGTAAACCATAGGTTATGGGTTCAATTCCCATGGTCGGCTCAAAAAAATATCCGTCAGCCTCATCGGCTGACGGATATTTTATTTTTTGAAAAGATATTTAATCCACTTTTCTATATTGCCAATTAATTTTGCATCATGCGGTTCCGGAGGTTCAGGCGGTAAATCAAATAGAGATGAATTTGTTATTGCAGACTGAACGTCGCCGGGCAAATCTTTAATAATAGTAACTTGCTCTCCAGCTTTTTTATAATTTAATTTAGTACGCGCCTCTTTTTCTACAAACTCATTGGACTTCATATAATCTAAAACTTTTTTTAAGCTTGAGTTTTTATTTTCATACTCACTGACTTGTTTTTCAAGCTCAGAAATTTCTTGGTCAATTGCTCTTTTTTGTCGCCAGTTTTTTGTTAAAGGAACAACAAAAATCGCCAGTATACATAAAAGTAAAAGCGTTATTAAAAACTGTTTACTAAAAACTGTTCTAAAAAAAGACATATACTACTATTATACTACAGAATGGGAATAACTCACTTATTTATTTTTTCCAGTATAACATATTACCAATGCAGTATTCTGATACACGGTTTCTTTATATACTTTCGGAATGACGTCCCTTTTTCCACATAAGAATTCATTATTAAAAATAGTTTGTACTAAGCTTGAAGTATCATTGTCATTTTCTTTATCAAAAATAATATATAAATTACGCTTATCTTTATTTAATTCATCAGCCAAGACTCTAATTTGTCCTTCTCTTACATCAACCAAGGGCATCAATAATAGCTGGGGGAATAGATGACGATACACCTTCATTGTTGTAGCTGGATGTCCCCAATAAGAAAGAAACAGAACCACACCAGAGTCTAAACCCTGCATTCTATTAATTAATTCATTAATGCCCAATGGGCTAGCCCAGCTATCACCAATTTCTATTTGGGATAAATCAGTTGCCTCAAAATGCGAGAGGTCAACAATGGAAGTGCCTAGCTGGGTAACAAAAAATAATCCGGTAGCAATAAAGAGCACTACTCTATATTTTCTATTCTTAATATACTGTAATAAATCCTTATACGACATTGCAATAATTAAAAATAATATATATAAATATATTCCATAATGACGAGCATTATGCGGTTTCAGAAAAATGATTGTTGGCAATATAGACAATATCCAAAATAAAAACAAAAAACCATATCTCTTCAACCAGTGCAGCCCTCTTTTGTGTAATATACTTATGATTAGTAAAACAAAAGAAATAGACAAGCCAAAGACTAATAAATAATCGGATGAAATAATATCAAAAAAATAAAACTTAACGTTACTCATCCATTCACCTACTGGAAAATTAGATAGCTCCGACAAAGAAAAAGTATTAGATATTAGACCGGAGCTATTATTTCTTGCGTCAGAGTAAGTATTCCCTATAATCAAATTGTATAACAATTTAGCAGTAAAAAATGATAATAAAACTATACCACTTATATAATAACGAACCTTATGCCTAGGTTGCCACAAAAATGGTGCCAACAATATCGCAGGTACAATAACCAACATAGTCTGTTTAAATAACAAACCACACAGAAATAAAAATGTGATACCTATAATTAATATCCAAGAGCGAGCTGTTCGCAAACTATATTTTTCTCCTAAGTAATCAATAGAATAAAGAAGTAACAAAACTATGGTATATATATAAACCTCCGCTAACCCCAAGATGTCAAAATAAAAATAGAAAGTAGAGCCTACCCATAATAAAGCAGAGATTATTGCGCCTGTTTCGCCTATTCTTTTACGAATTAATTTTATAAAAAAATAAAAAGCAAGAAAGCTAAAAATCAAAGATACAAAACGAACTCCTAACAAAGGATCTTCAAATAAATTTACCGTTAGAGATGTTAACCAATATTGCAATGGGTCCTTATAATCAGAGTACATAGTACCCATTGACACATCCCAATACTTTTCCCAGTTAGAATTTATTAGTTGGGCATATTCGGTATAAATAATTTCGTCGTTATGCGGAGCAAATCCAGAAAATGCAAATAAGCGAGAGATAATAAATACTGCAAAAATTAAAGGCCAACAATACTTTTTAAATGAAGAGACTAGCATACAAATATAAATGATATACTACGCAGCGTAATAACACGCCTTTCTTTAGCTTCCTAGCCCCATCAAGAGCCTGAACTAAGCATTGGCCTTAAAAACAGTGGGGTTCTTTTGGCTAAAGCCAAAAAAGCGAAAAGTAATAAACTAAGATTAGAAAAATCCGATCCGAGCTTAAACTTATCGAATTCAACCCCCTAGCCCTCCCCTGTTTTAACTCATTAAAACAGGAAAAAGTATGCCAATGATTTATAGTTTGATCCAAAACTTAGAATCAGGATTAATGAAGCCGGGGAGAAAAGAAAGGGCGTGTTATAAATCTAATATATCACAAAAAAGCCGTTTGGTCAGCTGACCAAACGGCTTTGCGAAATCTAGTTTACTCTTTAATGCCATCAAGATTAACGTCGTAAAGAATTGCGTCTTGAATAAGCCTATAAGAGATAATTTCTTCAGGCTTAAACCACAAAGCAATCTCTTGCTCAGCTTCTTCTGGCTTGCCTGAAGCATGAATAAGGTTTCTAATACTACGGCTATCAGTATCAGCGGCAGCAAAAGAATCTAGAGTAAAATCACCCCTAATAGTCCCTACAGCGGCTGTTAAAGGCTCTGTAAAGCCCGCAATCTTACGTACAAGCTCAATAGCATGTCCGCCTTGCCAAATCATAGCAATAACTGGCCCAGAGCTTAAATAACGAGCATTAGCTTCCATAACCGCCACACCATTATCTCTATTAGTCTTATAAGGTGATTGCTGACCCTTTTTTTCATAAGCATCTCTAGCTTTAGCGCCAACAGCCTCTAACCACTCTTCTCCTCCAATCTTATAATAATGCTCAGTAGCCATTTCCTCAGTAGGAATAACCATTTTTAAGCCGACTAATTTAAGTCCGACTCTTTCAAAACGTTTAATAATTTCTCCAATAAGCGAACGCTGAACTCCGTCCGGCTTAATAATGACCAATGTCTTTTCTTGCATAAAATAATAAAATTAATAGCAACTATCCCCGATTATAGCGATGAACACCCAATTAAGCAAGCCCCTCCCTTAAATAAGCTATATCCATCAGTCTTTAAAATAATTGAGCCATCTTGGTCGGTCCTATAAAATTTAATTCCCAATCTTTCAAAACGACGAATGGTCATTAAAGAAGGATGGCCAAATTTATTTACTTTAGCCACAGAAATAATCGCAATCTTTGGTAGAACTTTATCAATAAAAGACTCACTTGAGCTAGTGTCTGATCCGTGATGACCAGCTTTTATTATTTCCGAATCAAAAATATTATCTTTATTATTCAACAAAGCCTCTTCTAATTCTTTTTCAGCATCTCCGACAAACAAAGTATCTATATCTTTATAAGATAAACGGAAAACAATTGATTTGTTATTTTGATTATCTCCTTTATATCCCTCTCCTCTAGTTAAAAGAAAATCAATTTTAACTCCGTCAACAACAATATCTTCTTGACCTGGCTTTATAATATTTATTTTATTTTGTTCTATCTTTGATAATAATTCTTTATAAGAACTAGAATTATCAAAAGAATTTCCAATCACAAAATTTTTAATATTATAACGACCTAATAAATATAAGTAACCTCCAAAGTGATCGTCATGAGCATGAGTAATAATTGCCATATCTATATCATGATCCCAAAAAGGCAAAATCTCGTTCAATGACCTTAAGACCGACTTATTAGGCGGACCAGCGTCAACTAAAATTTTGTAATGATTAGGCGTTTCAATAAAAGCGGCGTCGCCCTGACCAACATTTAAAAACGCAATTTTTAAGCGCCCGTCATCTTCATATAAAAACCAAAACGCCGTTGGCCCAATAATACCAAAAACTAAAAGTATTATAAAAAGCCAACGGCGCATCCCCTCCTTAATTTTCATACTTAAATATGTTTATTGATTGCGTCTAGAAGCGTTTCTCTTTCTTGAACTCCGGTAAAGCGCTCTGCTGCTTCGCCGTTTTTAAAAACAATCAAAGTTGGAATACTCATAATGCCGTATTGTCTAGCAATTTCAATAGATTGATCAGTATCCATTTTGCCAACAACTGCTTTATCAGCAATCATACTAGCGACCTCCTCAACAATCGGTCCTTGAACCTGACAAGGTCCGCACCAAGTAGCAAAAAAATCAACTAGAACCGGCTTTGATTTTGAAGCTTCAATAACTTCTGTTTGAAAATTATCTTTGGTAAAAATCATACATTTATAAATTATAAAATTTAACAGTTTTAAGATTATATCATTTTTAATCTACCCTGCCAAGAATCTTTTACTGCGTCTTTTTCTATGAAATTCTATAGCAAAACGATGAGCTTCATCTCTAACTCTTTTTATTAAATGTAGGGCCGGCGACGCCAACGGCAGTTCTAAAGCCTTACTTTGTCCGGGAAAAAAGATTTTGTCTTTAGCACGCGCGCTTCTTAAACCGTCGCCTTTAGTTATACCTATAACTCCCCTGTCATCCCCGCGAAAGCGGGGATCCCTTTTTAAAATTTTCATTACGGCATTTAATTGACCTTTGCCTCCGTCAACAATAATTAAATCCGGTTCTGCCCAATCATTATCAAGTCGTCTAGTAATAATTTCAGAAATCATTTGTACGTCCCCTTTTTTACGGTCAGAAGAAAAATTTCCTGTAATTTTAAACTTTCTATATTCGCTTTTATCAGCCTCGCCATTAGTAAACACTACCATAGATCCAACGGCTTCTTTTCCAAAAGTATTAGATATGTCATAACCTTCAATGCGCGTAGGAATTTTAGGCAAATTTAAAATCTTAGCTAATTCAACAACATCATTGGCATATTTTTCTCCAACACTTAAAACTTTTGTATTAGCTAAAACTTGTTCAGCAAAGCTCCTGGTTTCTTTTGGTAATTTGCTCATCACTCTTTTCTTTTTCCCTTCAAAAAACATTATCAAAGGCTTAATAACTTTTTCATTATATTCTTTAACCGTAACTTTATTAGCGCAAGGGCCTAAGCATCTACCTATTTGATAATAAAAACATGGTTTTTTCTTAATATGCCTTTCTGTACAATATGGCCAAATTTTTCTTAAAGCCTTTAAGGTTTCTTTAACCGCTAAGCTAGAAACAAAAGGTCCGTAATATTTTCCTGATTTACCGATTTTCCTAGTTACAAAAATTCCGGGAATTTCATCTTCGGTTGAAATATTTATATAATTAAATCTTTTATCATCTCTTAAATCAATATTATAATAAGGCTGATGTTTTTTAATTAGATTAGCCTCTAAAAGTAAGGCTTCGATTTCTGAATCTACTTCAATCCATTTTATCTTAGCTACTTCTTTTATCATTTTAGCTTTAGCCGGAGTATGATTTGCGCTAGTTCGCCAATAAGATAAAACACGGCTTCTTAAATTAACTGCTTTGCCGATATAAATTAATTTCCCGCTCTTATTAAAATACTGATAACAACCAGGGCCTTGAGGAATATTTAGTTTTTTAACATATTCTAATGTCATAATTGAATTATAACCTATAATATATAGACTTGCCTAAAATAGACATTTGCTCTAGACTATCTAATATATGATAAACCATAGCTTTTTCGCTAATTTCTTTAGCTTTCCCTTTACAAAGAAGGGTCTATGGTAAGGCATATCTTTAGCTAAAAACCACTAGGCCCGCTTCAACGGGTTTTTTAATTTTAATTAAAGTATGCGCATACCATGGTATGCGCCAACAAAACTATGACTATGTACGATGCTCCTCATTTAAAACGTCAGTTTTATAAAACTGACATGTCTGAACAAGAAAAATTGTTTGCTGAACTTGATAAAAAAACTGATGCTGAAAGTCAACGTTTAAAACGTTATATTGCGATGCCGGATTTAAGTAAAAAAGAAGGCTCTCCGGTAAAAACTATTACTGAAATGGTTTTAGATTTACCAAGCCTAAAAAATCTTGATGTTATAGAAACTCCCGAAGTTATTACCCCGGAAGTAGTCTTTGATCTTTTTAACTTCCCTAAAGATCATCCGGCGCGCACCGCGTCTGACAGTTATTTTCTTGATGAAAACCACGTACTACGTCCGCACACTAGTTTAATGTGGAAATATTATTTTGATATACCGGAAATTCCAAAAAAACTTGAAGAATTCGGCTCAGTCGGCGTTTTAAGTTATGGAAAATGTTATCGCCGTGATGAAATTGACTGGCAACATTCTAATATTTTGCACCAAATTGACGGTTTCTTTGTTATTAAAAAAGAAATTAAAGTTCTAGAGCAATCTGACTTAGAAGCAATCTTAATTGAAGTTTGTCAGGCGCTTTACGGAAAAGATGTTAAATATAAATTTATTGTTGACCATTTCCCTTACACTGATCCGAGCGTTGAAATGAATATCGAATGGGACGGACAATTAATTGAAATTCTTGGCGCCGGCATTGCGCATCCGAATGTCATTCGTAATTTAGGCGTTGATCCAGAAAAATACAATGCCTGGGCCTTTGGTTTTGGTTCTGATCGTCTAGCAATGATTAAACAACGCTTGCCTGATATTCGCCTTCTCTATTCTAATGATGAAAGAGTTACTAAACAATTAGCTGACATCAATCATGTTTATCAAGCAGTCAGCAAATATCCTCCAGTAATTAGAGATATTTCATTTATCGTTGATAAAGATTTTGATCTTAACGGCTATTATGAATTAGTTCGCGAAATAGTCGGTTCGGAAATGGTTGAAGAAGTTAAACTTTTAGATAAATATGAGAATGAAGAAAAGTTTGGTAAAGATAAACTAAGTTATACTTTCCGTACGACCTATCGATCACTTGATAGAACTCTCACTAACGAAGAAGTTGATGAAAAACATAAGAAACTAGAAGAAGTGACTATTGAGAAATTTAAAGCAGTTGTGAGATAAAAAAATAAAACCCCTTCCAGGGGGTTTTATCTTAGCTAAAATTTGGTTATAAACAAGCTCTAATTGCCCAAATACTGTTTTAATCCTTCTAAAACACTGGCGGTAAAATAATCTTCTAGTTTAATATTTTTCAAATTAACCCATTTGAAACCAGAGTGTTCTCTACTTATAATAACATTTCCGTTTAAATATTTAGCTTCAAAAAATACATAAAATACTCTAATTTTATTGCCATCTTGATCTAGACTTTTTATTTTGGCACGGCCAATCCCTACAGGAGCCCTATCTATTAATACATCTTTTAGACCTGTTTCTTCGTAAAGCTCTCTTTTTACGATCTCAATATAGTCAGAAGAGAATTCATCTTTATTTATCCTGCCTCCGGGCAAATCATAAAATCCAGAGAAGCTCCCGTCGTCTCTGTCTTTTAGGATTAAGACCTCGCCAAGATTATTTTTTATTATTAGCTTTAAAGAAATATGGTAAAAATCTTTTTCACTCATATCACATTTCTTCAACCGTTTCAATTCCTAATAAACTTAACCCTTGTTTAATCACTAACGCTGCGGCTTCTAAAAGCATCAGTCGGGCGGCGCCGGTAGCCTTGTCGGCCTTTAGCACTGGCACAGCGTGATAATAATCATTAATAGATTGAGAAAACTCAAAAATATATTTAGCGATCTCTGCCGGATCTTTTTTATCGCCTGCTAATTTAACAATTTCCGGATAAAAAGCTGCCTTCATTAGAAGATCCTTTTCTTTATCTTCTCTTAATAAAGCACAATCAGCTTTAATAGAATTTTTTTCAGCCTTGCGATTAATACTTCTTAAACGCGCGTAAGTATATTGTAAATAAGCTGCTGTAAAACCATCAAACCTCAAAGCGTTATTCATATCAAAAGTTATCTGCTTCTCAGAACTAACTTTTATCATTTCAAACTTTAAAGCGCCAAGAGCCAAAGCGTTCGCTACTTGATTAATTTGTTTAAGAGACCAATCATTATGACGAGATTTAATTTCCTCTTTAGCTTTTTCTAAAGCCAAATTCTTTAAATCTTCATAGGGAACAATATTGCCAGTACGCGAAGACATCATTCCAGTCGGCAATTTAACAAAATCATAAGGCAAGTGTTCAAACTTTGTTTTAAAACCTAAATTCTCTAAAAGTTTGAATAGTTGTTTAAAATAAAGGCTCTGTCTCATATCAACAACATACAAAGAAGAATCAAGTTTATAACGCTTGATTTTTTGTACTGCCAAAGATAAATCAGCGACCGGATAAAGAGCGGTTCCGTCTTTTCTCAAAATTACTAAAATTCCTAATCCGTATTTTTCTAAATCAGCAATTAAAGCTCCTTCGCTCTCTTTTAGAATACCCTTGTCTTTTAATAGATGTACCATTTTTAAACCTGATTCTAAAAATTCATTTTCATAAAAAGTTGTAGCAAATTTTATGCCCATCTCTTTATAAACTTTAGTAAATTGATCAATACTCCACTGCCTAGTTTTTTTCCATAACTTATAAATTTCGCCTCGCCTAATTTCTATAGATTTCATTATTTCACTAACTTCAGCAACAGCTTGCTCATTTTCCGCTAAACGCATTGAAGCTTCGGTATATTGCTGGCCTAGAAAATAACCTTTATTATCAACTCCTTTAGCTATAATATTTTTAGCTTCAGTATTATGTTCGTGATAAAGCCACCACAAAGTTTTAGCAACATGAATGCCAAAATCATTAATATAAGAAACTGGAATTACTTTAAAGCCGTTAGCTGCTAAAATCTTAGAAACCGCATCTCCAAAACTAATATTTCTTAAATGCCCAACATGAAATTCTTTATGAGTATTAGCATTAGAATACTCAATCATCACTCTTTTTTTATTGCCATCTTTGTTAAAACCGTATTTATCTTTATTTTTCAAAACATCTTTAATAATTAAAGCATTGGCCGAAAAATCCAATTTAATATTAAGGTAAGGGCCTACGGCTTCGGCTTGAGCTATCCATTTTTTATTATTTAATTTTTGCGCTAACTGTTTAGCCGCCGAATTCGGATCGGTCTTCAGCCATTTAGCCATAACAAAACAAGGCAAACTCAAATCGCCTAAACTAACATTCGGGGCTAATATAAAATCTTTAGTCCTTAATTCAACTTTAACAGCACGCTTTATTTCTAAAGCTATGTCTTTTTTTATCTTTTCTAAGGCGTACATTTTATTTTATAACTTTAACAAAATCTCTCTTTCCCTTCTGTACTATTGATGACACTGAAAATTTATAATTAAGATCTTTAATTACTTGTCCATCGACTTTAATTCCGCCTTGTTCAATTAAACGTCGGGCTTCGCTTTTAGAATTAGCTAAACCGGTTTCTACTATAATATCTACAATATTATCAGCCCTAACTTTTACTTCTTTTATTTCTTCGGGAATTTCTTTATTTTGAATAGTCTTTATAAAATAACTTTCAGCTTTGTCGGCTTTTTTAACACCATGATAAATTTTAGTTATTTCATGAGCTAATTTCATTTTAAAGTCTCTAGGATTAAGCGTAGTATTTTTTAATCTTTCCTGAACTTTTTTAACTTCTTCCCAAGACAATTTAGTACAAAGCTCAAAAGATGAAGCGAGAACGCTGTCTGGCCATGACATAATTTTTCCGTACATATTTTCCGGACTTTCATCAAGGCTAACTATATTACCTTCGCTTTTACCCATTTTTTTGCCTTCGTTATCTACTATTAACTTACTGGCGATAATAAATTTTTCTTTTCCGCTAATCGCTTTCATCAAATCTCTACCGGCTAACATATTAAATGTTTGATCATTACCGCCGACTTCTCCGTCAACTTCCATAGCAACGCTATCATAGCCTTGAATCAAAGGGTATAAAAATTCATGAAGATAAATCGGTTTCTCTTCTTTTAATCTTTCTTGGAACATATCGCGAATAATCATCTGCTGCACTGTAAAATAAGAACCTAACTTTATAAATTCTTCTAATTTCATTTTGTCATACCACTTACTATTATATTGTACTTGCGCAGCATTAATTCCAGAAAAAAACAACCAAGCGCTTGCTTGTTTTTTCCAAACTTTAAAATTATTTTTAACGGTTGTGCGATCAAGTTGTTTACGAGCTGCTTTTTTATCAGTTGGATCGCCAATCATGGCAGTAAAATCTCCAATTAAAAAAACAACCTTATGGCCCAGGTTTTGAAGCTGACTTAACTTAGCTAATTGAATAGCATTGCCGATATGCAAAGAAGCCGCGCTCGGATCAAAGCCAGCGTAAAAAGTTAATTTTTTGCCGGAACTAAGCGCTTTCTCTAAAGCCTCTCTACTAGGGTAAACGCGTTCAACGCCACGCTCTAAGACCTCTTTAATAGCTATATTTTTATCCTTTGACATATATTAAAATAGATATTTTTAAGTATATCCAAGCCTATTGAAAAAGTCCATTTTCTATATAATACAAAAACCCCGTCCGCCAAATAGGCGGACAGGAGTTTCTGTTCCAAATTAAAAACTATTTCTTGCGCTTTTTAGCAGCCTTCTTCGCCTTTTTTACCGGGCGCTTCTTGGCAGCTTTTTTCTTAGCGACTTTCTTGACAGCCTTTTTTACTGTCTTCTTAGCTTTTTTCTTAGCAGGCATAGTGTCACCCCCTTTCATTTTAGAAATGATCTTACGAGTAGCCTCGTTTGATTGATCAATCATTTCTTCACTATTAATTATACCACGAAAAAGATAACAAAATAATGAAAAAGTAAAATTTTATATTTTTTTATCACATAAGCGAAAAAGTATTAAGAAAAAAGTAAAATATAAAATATTTTTTATCTTTTTTGGCAAAAATGGCTTATTTTTTAATAAAAAATAAAAAGTTCAAATAAAAAATAATTTCTAAATAAAAAACAAAAATAAAAAGCATCCGTTTTCTAGATAGATGCTTAGTAAAGTTATCAACAGTTTTCCACAGCTTAGAAAAAAATTAAAGCAACTCCGACAATCTCTTTTTTATTTTTTCAATCGCTTCTAAATATTCTTGACGCTTATTATTTTCCTGATCAATAATTTTTTTTGGGGCCTTAGAAATAAATTCTTTATTGTCTAGACGATCATTTAATGACGACAAAAGACTCTCAACTTTTTCAAGTTCTTTATTAAGACGTTCTTTTTCTTTTTTGATATCAACTTCTACTTCTAAATATATTTCTATACCCATCGTAATATCATACAAAGCACCTTTAATAGCTTCACCCGACTCTTTTATTAAAGCTTCTGAAACTCCAGTGCGCAAAGATTCTATTAAAATTCTATATTCTTCTAAAGAAGAGGTTTCTTTTCCGGCATAAATAAAAGCTTTAACAGACTGAGATGGCGGGACTTTATGCTCACTCCTAATATTTCTTATTGAAACTATGATCTCTTTTATTTTCTCAAAATCTTTTTCTGACGAGTTATCAATAAATTTATCATTAACCTTAGGCCACTGTGCTACCATTAATAGATCATCATGATAAGATTGCCAAATCGCCTCGGTAACAAAGGGCATTAAAGGATGCGCGAGTTTTAAAATATTTTCTAAAATATAATACAAGACGTTGGACTTTTCATTAGAGTTTTCAAACTTGCTAGCTTCTAAATACCAATCAGCTAAATCATCAATAATAAAATCTCTTAAAACTTCTCCGGCCGCAGAAAAATTATAAGCCTTAACATAAGTATCAAAAGCTAAAATTGTTTTTTGCAATTTAGAAATAATCCACTTCTCTACTTTGGTTAATTGTTCAAAATTTAATTCTTTATCTGGTTTTGGCTGACTGAGAATATAACGGCTAACATTCCAAAGTTTGTTTGAAAAATTTCTAAAACCAGCAATTTTCTCTTCGCTAACTCTAACATCAATACCCGGAGTATTTCCTATTAATAAAGACAGTCTAACTGCGTCAGAGCCGTATTTTTCAGAAACCTCTATAGGATCAAGCCCATTACCCTTTGATTTGCTCATTTTCTTACCATCTTTATCTAAAACCATTCCATGCAGATAAACCGTACTAAACGGCTTCTCGCCTAAGGCAAATAAACTCATCATAATCATTCTAGAAACCCATAAAGTAATAATTTCATAGCCAGTTTCTAAAACGCTGGTTGGGTGAAAACGCTCTAAATCTTCGCTTTGTTCAGGCCAAGCTAGCGTTGAAAAAGTCCACATCCCAGAAGAAAACCAAGTATCTAGAGTATCTTCGTCTTGAATCCAGCCTTCATCTAAAGGTTTTTCTTCGCTTACTAATATTTCATCACGCGACTTGTCGTCCGGAGCGATGGCCGAAGGACGATAATAAACCGGAATCTGATGACCAAACCAAATTTGTCTAGAGATACACCAATCGCGCAAATTAGTCATCCAGTCTTGATAACGTTTTGCAAATCTTTCAGGAACAAAACTAACTTCTCTTTTAGTAGCAAGTTCTAGGGCCGCTTGTTTTAAGGATTTGCCTTTTAATTTTTCTAAAGGTTTATCAACTGCGACAAACCATTGCAAACTCGGCAATGGTTCAATCGGCGTACCACAGCGATAACATTTTGATAAATTATGTTCAATCTTTTCTTCTTTAGAAATTAAATTATTAGCACGCAAGCTTTCAATAATTAAAGCTCTAGCTTCTTCAATATTTTTGCCTGAGTAATTTCCAAAACCTTGCCTAATTTTTCCTTGTTCATCAATAACTTTAATAATTTCTAAATTATTTTCTTCAGCCATTCTCCAGTCAATCATAGAATGCGCTGGTGTAACGCCTAAAGCACCAGTGCCGAATTCCATATCAACTTCATGATCAGCAATAATTTTTAGTTTTAATTTCTGACCACAAAAATCAGCTTCAATAGTCTGCCCGATGAATTTAGCGTAGCGTTCATCTTTAGGATTAACAGCTACAGCAGTATCGCCTAGTTTTGTCTCAGGGCGAGTTGTTGAAATTTCAATTGGAAAATTTTTATCATATTTAAAAGTATAAAGAATTGTTTCCTTGCTTTCGTATTCAACCTCATCATCGGCTAAAGTAGATTGACAACGCGGGCACCAATTAACTATTCTTTCGCCTCTATATAAAGCGCCAGCTTCATACATATCAACAAACATTTTTTTAACTGCGGTTTGTCTTTTTTCATCAAGCGTAAAAGCTAAACGCGACCAATCAAGCGAAGCGCCCATGCCTTTAATTTGCGAGATGATTGTTTTTTGAGTATCTAGAGCAAAAGCCCTAACTTCTTGCAAAAAAACTTCGCGGCCTAAATCATGTCGAGTTTTCCCGTTTTCCTTATACAAACGCTTCTCAACAACCGTCTGAGTCGCTATAGCAGCGTGATCAGTGCCGGGCAGCCATAAAGTCCTAAAGCCCTTCATTCTATGATATCTAATCAACAGATCTTCAATTGCAATCATTGAAGCATGACCTAAATGCAAGCGATCAGTAACGTTTGGCGGCGGAAGGATAATTGTATAATTTTGAGCGTCTTTTGGTAAATTAAGGTTATCAGGATTAAAAAACCCTGACTCTTCCCATAATTTTATAATAGAGCTTTCATGCTCTTTAGGTACAAAAGATTTAGATAATTCAGACATAATTCAAATAAAAAGTACCATAATTAAGCTTATTTTGCAATCTTTTAAAATTGTGAGAAATAATAATTTTAGCTATACTAAGATTATATGATTACTCCAAAACGCCCTTCGGGCTTTAATGAATTTTTACCTAAAGACCAAATGGCTTTTAACGCCATGATGTCTGTTATCAAATTAGTTTACGAACAACACGGCTATGCGCCGATTGAAACTCCGGCTCTAGAATTAGCCGAGGTTTTATTAGCTAAAGAAGGCGGCGAAAGCGCTAAACAAAGCTATCGCTTTACTAAAGGCGATACTGATCTAGCTATGCGTTTTGACTTAACTGTTCCTTTGGCTAGATACGTAGCTGAACACTATCATGAATTATCATTCCCTTTTAGGCGCTATCAGATGCAGGAAGTTTGGCGCGGAGAAAAAGCTCAAGCTGGTAGATATCGCCAATTTTATCAATGCGATATAGATATTATAGGCAGTAATAGTTTACTCGCTGAAGCCGACATCTTATTAACTAGTAATGATGTAATTAAAGAATTAGGTCTTAAAGACGCAATTATTAAAATAAGTCATCGCGGCGTCCTTAACGCTTGGCTAGAAAGCAAAAAATTAAAACATTTAAACACTGAAGTTTTGAGAAGCGTTGATAAACTAGAAAAGCAAGGCGATAAAAAAGTTACTGAGGAGCTTCTTAAAATAGGAATTAATAAAAATGATATTCAGCAAATCTTAGAGCTTGTCAAAATTTCCGGTAAAGCCGACGAAGTTATAAAAAAACTATCATTAGTTAAAATTGATAATGAAGAATTTAAAAAAGCGCTTAATGATATTAAAGAGCTTGATACTTATCTTAAAGCCGCCGGTCTTAATAATAAAAATTATATTTTTGATTTAAAAATTATTCGCGGGCTTGATTATTATACTGGCATTGTTTTTGAGACGGTCCTAACAAAAAATCCTGAGCTAGGTAGTATTTGCGGCGGCGGACGCTATGATAACTTAGTCGGCTTTTATCATAAAGAAAAATTATCTGGTATTGGCGCATCAATCGGCTTATCAAGATTATTTAATGCTATTAAAGATAGAATAAATAATGATCAATCAACTCCAGCGCAAGTTTTAATAATGCCATTAGATAAAAGCGTTGTCCCCTATTGTTTAGAAGTAGCTAAAAAAATTAATCAAGCAAAATTAAATGTCTTTGTTTATCCAGGACTTGATAAAATGAGTAAACAACTAAATTATGCTAATAAAATAAAAATACCTTTAGTAGCTTTGATTGGCGAAAATGAATTAAAGAAAAAGATTATTACTATTAAAAACATGAAAACCGGCAAACAAAGCTCTACTAGTTTAGCCAAAGCTGCAGCTACAATAAGAAAAATGCTTTAAATACTAAAGATCGCCCAACTTAGATTAGATAAATTTTTAACTATAAAAAATATATATTTTGCTAAAAGCCAAGACGGAAAAAAGAAAATATAACCCCATTGCGGGAAAACAGCCGATAATAAGATTCCTAAAATAGCGCAGGCCGTCAGTATCGGTATAGTCCAAACCACCAATAAATTAGCTAAAGGAGCGATCAAAGAAATTTGTCCGAAATGATATAAAGAAATTGGCGTTGTAGACACTTGAGCTGCTAAAGTAGCAGATATTACATCATTAAGAATATTAAAACTTTTTGGAAAAATTTTTTCAAAAAGTTTTTTGAAAAATGGGTAAATATAAATTAAACCTAAGACCGCGGCAAAAGATAATTGCCAACCAATATCAGAAGCTAATAATTTTGGATTAAATATTAAGGTGATCGTCGCCGTAAGAATAACAATCGAGCTTAATTTAGCTAAACGTCCTAAAGCTAAGGCTAGCATCAAAAGAATACTCATGATACCGGCGCGTACTGCTGACGCCGGCGCGCCAACTAAAACAACATAAGCAGTTGTTGCTAAGCTAGCAACAATAAAAACCGTTTTTCTTTTTAATCCAAAAATAAATAAAAAATAGCTAATAGCCGCTGCTAAAATTCCGACATTAAAGCCGGATACTGCCATAATATGAGTTAAACCGGTTCTTCTAAAAGATTCTACAAGCTCATCACCTACTTCATCACCGCCGCCAAATAGTACCGGACCGACTAAAGAAGATTCTGGTTCGCCTATAAATTTTTCTATTAAGCCTAAGGCTTTATTTTTTATCAAAAGTAAATTAGCTTTAAAAAAGTTTCCTTTATTAGAATCAAGCTTTTTAAAACTTGCGCGCCAACAAACCGCGTAAATATCATAACGCTCTAAATATTTTTGGTAATTAAAAGTTTTGTTCTCGGCTTTTTCTAAAAGACACTCAAGCTCAACTAAATCCCCGTAATTTAATTTTGGATAAGCGTTGGCGCTAACGCGAAGTTTGCCTTTAGTCTCTTTATTTAGAGAGGAGCTTATTAAGCTTATATCAAACTCTTGATTTTTTTCTTTTTGCTTTGGCTCTGAAATAACTAAACCGACAATTTTTGCTTTTTGCCCAATATAAAAATCAATATCTGAAAAATTCGGATAATGAATTTTAAAACTAAACAAAGCAACTCCGGCAATAAGCCCGAGGCAGAAAAACAAAAATAACCCTCCTTTTTTATGCCCCTCCTGCATAGATTTTTATTTATTTTTAACTCACCCCTGTCCCCTCTCTATCCCGCCAAAGCGGGCAGAGAGGGGAAATTATAAATAATAAATTTTTAAAAGATTCCCCTCTTTGTGCGATAGCACAGAGAGGGGTTAGGGGTGAGTTTATTTATTAACCCTTTTCCTTAAATAAGCTTCTATAAAACCATCAATTTCTCCGTCTAAAACAGCATTAAAATTTGTTGTTTCAAAACCGGTTCTTTCATCCTTAACTAGCTGATTAGGCTGTAAAACATAAGAACGGATTCGATTGCCAAAACCAGCGGTTTGATGAACTCCTTTTAATTCTGCGGTAGTTTCTACTCTTTCCTCTTGCTGTAATTCTGCTAACTTACCTCTTAACATCTTCATAGTCAATTCTCTATTTTGATGCTGCGAACGCTCACTTTGGCAAGAAACAACAATCCCGCTTGGCTTATGAGTTAGTCTTACTGCTGAAGATGTTTTATTAACATTTTGTCCGCCCGGACCTGATGATCTAAAAAAATCAATTTCTAAATCCTCTTCTTTAATTTCAATATCACTATCTTGAGGCAACTCAGGCAAAACTTCAACCTTAGCAAAAGAAGTTTGTCTTTTTTGATCGGCATTAAAAGGCGACATTCTTACTAAACGGTGCGAACCAGCTTCGCCTTTTAAATATCCATAAGCATAATGCCCAGAAATCAGTAAAGAAACATTTTTTATACCTGCTTCATTAGCAACAGTTCTATCAATAATTTCAGTTTGCCAATTATGACGTTCACAAAATCTCAAATACATTCTTTCCATCATTTGTGCCCAATCTTGCGCATCAACTCCTCCGGTGCCTGCGTGAATAGATAAAATAGCATTTTTATCATCGTATTTGCCGGAAAACATTACTGTAAATTCAAGTTCTGAAAATTCTTTTTCCAAATTAGCAAATTCTTTTTCGCTAGCTTCGGCAACTGATAAATCATTTTCTTTTTGCGCAAAAGCAATTAGCTCTTCAAGTTGTTTAACTTTATTTAATAAATTTTGCCACGAAGAAACTTCGCTATTTAAAGATTCTGCCTGACGCCCTACTGAAGCGGCTTTTTCTCTATCAGCCCAAAAATCAGGCTGACTCATTAATTCTTTTAGCTCAATAACTTGCTCGGCCTTACGATCAAGGTCAAAGCAAACTCCAGGTCGCGATAATCCGCTCCCGGAGCTCTTCTATATTTTTTAGAAGGTTTTCCATGCTTATTGTTTATAATCCATAGCCTAGCGAAGGGTTATTTTACTGCTTCTAAAACGACTGTTGTATCTTTTTCTCTTCCGTCATGCCAAACTTTCAAAGGTAAAATATCGCCAGGCTTATGACGAGCAATAATTAAAGACAAAGGATTTTCTTCAGTAATCTTTTTGCCATCAGCTTCTAAAATAATATCATTTTCTTCAAGACCAGCTTTATCAGCCGGTGATCCAGGAATCACTGCTAAATCTTCGGGTTTGTCTCCTTTAACAACAAGTACTCCATAATCTTTACTTAACTTATTTGCTTCAACAAGTTCAGGTGTGATCATAATATAACGTACGCCTAACCATGCTCTAACTAATTTTCCATTTTTCTTAACGCTCTCAATAGTATCTTTGACTTGATTAATTGGCAAAGCAAAACCGATGTTCTGTGCTCCCTGAGCTACTGCAACGTTAATACCAACTACTTGGCCAGCGGTATCTAATAATGGCCCTCCGGAATTTCCTGGATTAATAGAAGCATCAGTTTGAATTAAACCAACTAAACGCTCAGTTTCAAAAGCTCCTGAAGAAGCCGTAATTGAGCGAGATAAGCCAGAAACAACTCCGGTTGAAACAGTGTTTCTAAATTCTCCTAAAGCATTGCCAATAGCAACAACGCTTTGTCCAGGTTTTAAAGCATCACTATCTCCAAAAGAAACAGTTGGTAAATCTTTGGCATCAATTTTTAAAATAGCCAAGTCATTCAAGGGATCACGAGCTAAAACTTTAGCTGAATGCTTATCACCATTATTTAAGAGCACTGTATATTCGGCCGCTTCATCGCTCACTACATGTTTATTAGTGACAATAAAACCATCAGCCGAAACTATAAAGCCGCTACCGCCGCCAATTTCTCTTTTTTCAGTACCTTGGTTAGGCGTTGAAAAATTATCACCAAAAAATTGTCTGAAAATATCCGGAATGCTTTGATCAATTTTTGGTAAATCTTTAGTTACAATAATACTAACAACTGCCGGAGAAGCTTTTTCTACGACAGATACAATATTACTATCTTCTATTTTAGCGGCCGGTTGAATAAATGATTTATTAGAAATTACATATTTGGCAACAGTAAACCCGGAAATTCCGCCAATAACTCCGCTTAGAACAACAGCAATAGATAAAGTTAAAATATATATTTGTTTTTCTTTTACTGTCATATTTTTAAACTAATTTCTTTTTTCCTAGATAAACGCATAGATCAGCTAATCTATTACTGTATCCCCATTCATTATCATACCAAGAAACAATTTTTAATAAATTTCCTCCAATAACATTGGTTAACGCGGTATCAATAATCGCGCTATGCGGATCGCCAACAATATCAGCTGAAACAATTGGATCATTAGTTAATTTAACAATGTTTTTATATTTTTTATCTAGACAGGCTTTTGCTAAAACTTTATTAACCTGCTCTTTAGTTACTTTCTTTTTAATAACATAAACTGTATCGCACAAAGATCCGACCGGAGTCGGCACGCGCACTGACAAACCATCAAACTTATTTTTTAATTCTGGAATTGCTTCAGTAGTCGCAATTGCGGCGCCGGTCGTCGTTGGGATCATACTCAAAGCAGCGGCGCGAGCTCGCCTTAAGTCCTTATGCGGTCCATCAACTAAATTCTGATCGGCTGTATAAGAATGGATAGTAGTCATTATAGCTTTTTCAATGCCGAACTTTCTTCTAATAATATCAGTTACCGGGGCTAAGCAATTTGTCGTGCAAGAAGCCATTGAAAGAATATTGTCTTTTTTAGTAATTTTTTCAGCATTAACTCCTAAAACAAAAGTTTTAGCGCCCTGCACCTTGCCCTTTGTAGCCTTAGCGGAAGAGGGTTTTGCTGGAGCTGAAAGAATAACTTTTTTAGCGCCAGCTTTTAAATGCGCTTTAGCTGCCTCCGGATCGGTAAATCTTCCCGTTGATTCTATTACAACATCAACCTTCATCTTCTTCCATGGCAAATTCAAAGGATCCTTTTCCGCAAAAACCGGGTAACTTACTCCGTTCGCGATAATTGCCGCGTTAGTTGCCTTAATATTAGGAGTTTGGCCATAGCAACTATCATATTTCAATAAGTGCGCTAGGGTCTTTGTATCTGTTAAATCATTAATAGCAACAACCTTAACTCCGGGCTGTTTAATCAAAACTTTAAAAACTGCACGGCCAATGCGGCCAAAACCATTAATAGCTATATTCATATTTTTATAATTTATTATCTATTTTTATATTATATCACAGTTGACCAGCCTTTTCTTAGCTCATTTTCCCCTTAACAAACTCCAAAACTTTTAGAAAAACCTGATCCTGATTTAGATTAGTTGTATCAAGATAAAAATCATAATTATTCTTATCATAGATATCAATTTGAAAATATTTTTTATAACGAAGATCGTCAGATTTCGCTCGATTTTTTAAAGCTTCTATAGCCTCTTCTAGACAAGTAAAATTTTCTCCTTTAACTTTATGATTTTCGTCATTAATAATTCTCTTAGCCGCTTCTTCATAGCTAACATCTAAAAATATTTTTAAAGAGTACGGAATAAAATGCCAAGAATTTCTACTAGTAATAACAAAATTGTCCTCGGTTTTTCCGAGTTCAGTCTGATAATTGTCAACCTCTAAATCAGATTCAGGATCAACTTCACTCTTTTTATTTAATTCAGCTAAACTAATCCCCTGTTTTAAAGCCATCTGTCTTCTAATGTCTCCTATATCATAATAATTATAACCAAGTTCCTCGGCTAATCTTTTAGCAATTGTGGTTTTGCCTGAGCCGGCCGCTCCACCCAAAGAAATAATCATAAAATTTTTGACGACCTCTCCCCGACCCTCTCCAGCGACGCTGGAGAGGGTGCCCAGCTATTTAGCTGGGCGGGTGAGGTCAGTGTTTAACTTTTAAACTTTCTAAAACTTTTTGCAATTCTTTTGGCAGATCAACTGAAAAACTTTGTCTCTTGCCGTTTAAATCAGTAAATGATAAATCAGTAGCTACTAAAAAAACTCTAGCTAATTTAAATTTTTTATTATGAATTTTATCTTTAAGAGTTCCGTAAAGATCATCGCCAACTAAGCTATGATTATAAGCTGATAAAGAAGCTCTGATTTGATGAGTTCTGCCGGTTTTTATCTTTAAAGATAAAAGGGTGTAATTATAAAAACATTTTATTACAGAAAATTCTGTAATAGCTAATTTGCCCTCTTGATTTAAAGGCTTAGCCGCCATTCTATATCCTTTAGAAGATCTTTCCATCTTAAATCTGATTTCACCTTCATTAGGAAAATTTTCTCCGTAAGCTAAGGCTGTATAATGTTTTTGTACAGTTCTTTCTTGAAACTGTTTTTTTATTTCATCAAAAAACTTTTGAGTCTTAGCGATAACAACGAGACCACTAACGTCTTTATCTAAGCGGTGAACAATGCCGGGGCGAGCCGGATCTTCACCAATTTTTGAAATTTTAGGATATTTTTTTAAAAGCCAATCAACTAAAGTTAGGCGACTGTCATTTTCTGTGCCATGCATTAAAACTCCGGCTGGTTTATTAATAACAATATAATCAGAAGTCTCTTTAATAATAGGCACTTCCGGCAAATACTTCTTATCTTCTTTTCCCTTAGAAGTCTTTGTTTTATTATCAATAGCTATAAGATCGCCGGCCTTTGTTTGATAATGCGAATTGGCAGGCTTATTATTAACTTTTACTAAACCGCCTTTTATATATTTTTGTGCAACGCTGCGCGAAACTCTAAGCTCGCCTGATAAAAAAACATCAAGTCTTTGATCTATATTTTTTTCTTTAACAGTAATTTTTTTCATGATAATAAATTAACCATTGTTTCAAAGAATCTCTCAAATGAGAAATTATTAGCTATTTTAGTTGCTTCTTTGCCAAACTCTTTGCAAAGTTCTTCATTCTGTTGAAGATTTATAAATTGCCTAGCTAAAGTTTCAGCATCCTCTATATCTACTAAAGCACCATTTTTAGGGGTTATAAAATCAGCTAACCATGACTGCATTGGCCCAATAACAGGTAGCCCAATTTGCATCGCACTCATAGCCCAGGCCGCCTCTTCAAGACCCGGCTTTCTAGAAGCTATAACATAAAGATCTAAATGATTAAGCCATTTTCCAAAATCAGAAGCCGGACCGGCTAACCAAACTTTTCTTTCTAAATTCATTCTCTTAGCTAACCATTGTATTTGTTTTCGATTCTTGCCTTCGCCAATAATAACAAGTTCTATAATAGGACAAACGCTATTAGCGATTGCTAGAGCTGATAATAATATTTCCGCCTGATCTTTAGGTAAACCATATAGAACCGAACCAATAACAAACCTGCCTCTCTTTTCCTGATTAGCTAGATTTTTAAAAATAGAATCCTGCTCAATAATAGTTCTAGACAGCGGAAAAAAAATATATTCAGCGTCATTAACACCATTATTTTTTAGATACTCAATTTTCTCTTTGCTGAAAGAAAGAATCTTAACATTACGAGCTTTTTTAAAATATAATTTCTTTATTAACCAAGGCAAATCTTTTACCGAGAAATCAGGATATTCGAGCCAAATAACATTTTTGGAAAAACGACGAGCTAAAGAGCTTAATAAGATTTTCTCTGGCCAATTAATTAGCACTATTGAAGATGGCTTTTTGCTAATAAATTTAAAAAGGAAAATCAATTTTGAACAAACCCAAATTAAAGGCCAAAAAATAATAAAAACCAAAAAAGATAAAGGTAAAATTTTTAGTTTACTAAAAGACCAATATTCTCTTCTCCCCCTTCTCTTTAGAGCCCTTGATGAACAAATTAAATGAAAATTTAAATTATTTTTTTTACAATTTGATAAAAAATCCGCCAACAAAGATTGACGAGTTCTTAAGCTAGAAATAAAAATCCAATTATTTTTCATTAAATTACATTACGAGACAAAAGCTCTTTTAAATCGCTCTTTTTTATCGCCCCTAAGAGCCAAGATAATAAAGCATAAACAACGGCGCCGATAATAATTGCTACTGTTAAACCAATAACCGTATAAACATGAATCGGTAACCAAGAAACAACTAATCCCATAATTAAAGCCGCAATTAAAGATTTAAAGCAAACTACATATTTTAAAGTTAATTTACTTTGTTTCCAAACCAACCACCAAGAAGCTAGGCTAATAGCCACTTCGCTATAAACAGTAACCCAGGCAGCTCCCATATAAGAAAACCTAGGAATAAAAATAAGATATAAGATCAAGGCCGACAAAGCTGTAAAAATATAAGCGCCAATCATTTTACGCTGCGCATTGAAACTAACCATTGTATAGCCAAAAAATGAGCTAAAGAAAATTCCGCCAACGGCAAATATTAAAATTTTTAAAATAGCACCGGCTGGATGAAATTCCTCTCCGGCAACAAGGGTCATTATAGGCGTAGCTAAAACAAATCCACCAATTACCATTGGCCACACTAATACAGAAGTTGCATCAAAAATTTTTTGCCAAGCTCTTTTATAATCTTCGTGCTTACCTGATTGCCATCTTAAAGAGAGGATCGGCAAAACAGTTCCGCCCAACATGAACGGAACAGAAACCAAAACATCAATCACTTTATAAGCCGCTCCGTATAAACCAACCTCAGAAGCATTTTTCATAAGAGAAAGAATCAGAGTATCGGTTTTTAAATAAACAAGGTTTAAAACAATAGTCAACATAAATGGCCAAGAACGCTTTGCTATATCTTTCCAAACAGCCTTTTCATATATTAGCCTGATGCGAGCATAGGCCTTTCCATAATAATAATGAATAGCAAAACTCAAGGCATTGCCAATAGCCATTGCCCACAACATTCCAACCATCCCCCAATTAAACCAAGCGACTATAACAGTCAGTAAAAAAACAATTATGCGACTAATAACCTCAGCTAAAGCAATTCTATCGGCTCTTAGTTCTTTTTGAAACAAACTGACAAAAACCTGGTTCAAGAGTATAAAGAAAAAAGCTAAACTAGCAACTACTACGCCCTGTTTAACAATTTCCGGGTAAGGGAAAAATATAACAAATAAAGGTGCAAAAGCCAGAACAACAAAAGCCGTGGCTAGACGGAAGCTAAAAAGATTGCTAACTATCCTATTTTGATCAACGCCGGGCTTACTTATCATTTGAGAAGTGACAAGAGTTAGTCCAAAATCTCCGGCAATACTAAAAAAGGTAACAAAAGTTATAGCCGTTGTGTAATGACCAAAGCCAAAGCTACCTAAATATCTTGTAATTAAAGCTACGGCCGCCAAGCTAACTAAGGTGCCTATAATTTTGCTAATTACTTGAATTCCTGTATTAAAAGCGACTTTTCCTGATAAAGCCATAAAAATTAAAGTGGACTTTAAAGTGTCCCTATAATATAATAAAAATGCCTTATTTATAAGCTATTATACCACAACTTTATGAGAGCTGCTAAAACATTACTAGCAATTTTCTTAATTGCCGGATCACTTATTTCAATTAGCCCTACTAGAGCCGTTGATTCCTGGACAGACCGAGTTGGCCAAGGAGGCTTAGACGAAATCGGAGATCAGGCCTATGGCGAAACTGGCGCACCGGAAAAAAGCATTGAATCAATAATCGCCAGCGTAGTAAAAACTATTCTCAGTCTCTTAGGTATTATTTTTGTAGTACTCTTAATTGTTGGCGGTTTTAAATATATGACCTCTGGTGGCAGTGAAGATAAAATAGAAGAAGCTGTTAAACAGATACGCAATGCTGTAATTGGGCTTGTAATAATCGCCGCAGCTTACGCCATCACTTATTATGTTACAGTAGAGGTTGTTCCTCAATTAATAGAAGGCTAACATGATTCATATTATAAAAACAGCCAAGTATATTGGCCTAACTATTATCGTATTGTTTTTTATACTTTTCTGCTTAAGTTGGTCTCCATTTTATAAATCAAATGAAATAGAATATGGTCTGACTTTTTCAGATAAACAAAGTACTGACTTAGGACTTGATTGGAAAGCTGTTTATACAGCCATGCTTGATGATCTACAGGTTAAAAAGTTGCGTTTACCGGCTTATTGGGATGATCTTGAAAAAAAACCAGATGAATACGACTGGACTAATCTTGACTGGCAAATTGATGAGGCGGAGAAAAGAAACGTAGAACTGATTATTGTAGTTGGTCAAAGAGTTCCGCGTTGGCCAGAATGCCATATTCCCAGTTGGGCCAATAATTTAAATGAAAAAGATAGACAAGAAGCAACCATAGCCCACGTCCAACAGGTTGTTACACGCTATAAAGAAAGGTCAACTATAAAATTTTGGCAAGTTGAAAATGAACCATTTTTAAAATATTTTGGAACCTGTCCTAATTTTGATAAAAATTTCCTAGATAAAGAAATCGCCGCTGTTCGCGCTCTTGATACAAAACCAATAGTAATAACTGATTCTGGGGAATTATCTTTATGGATTCCGGCAGCTCGACGCGCTGATGTTTTTGGATCTACAATGTATTTAAATACTTATTCTAGAGTACTACAAAGCTATATACGTTATCCAATAGAGCCGGTATTTTTTAGAATTAAAAAGAATATTACTAATTTATTTGCTCAGCCTCAAGATTGGATGATTATAGAATTACAAGGTGAACCATGGGGCAAAAGCTCTTTTCAAAATCTTTCACAGCAAGAAAGAGAGCAGACCATGAGCCCAGAAAAATTTACTGATACTATAAAATTTATTCAAAGAACAGGCTTTAAGACTTTTTATTGGTGGGGCGTTGAATTTTGGTATTGGGAAAAGAATAATCGCAATAACCCTTTTTATTGGGAAACTGCAAAAAAATTATTTAACGGATCATATGTCCAACCTTAAACAATTTCGCATAGGTATTGATGTTGGCGGCACAAAAATCGCCGGCGTACTTATAGACGAAAAAAATAAAGTTATTGAGCATATAACTTTAGCTACTCCTAAAGACAATCTAGATCATTTTCTAATAATGATTAGCGCTACGGTTGATCCGCTTATTAAAACCATCGAAAAGAAAAAAGGGTATTTGTTGAGTATGGGAATAGGCATTCCTGGACCAATTGATTATGAAAAAAATGAAGTAGTTGTCGCTCCTAATCTTAAATTTTTAAACCGAAGAAAAATAGTCGATTTATTAAGAGAAAAAATCTCTGAATTAAAAGATATAAAGATATCTCTTGATAACGACGCTAATTGCTTTGTTAGAGCAGAGGCTGTAATCGGCGCCGGTAAAGGTTGCGACAATCTTTATGGCCTTACTATTGGAACGGGCATTGGCGGAGCTTGGTGGTACGAAGGAAAAATTTATCACGGCCATCACGGAGCTGCCGGAGAGCCGGGTCATCTTATAATTGACGTTGATGAACAAATCACTTTAGAAGATGCTTATCAAAAACTTATGCAAAGCAATGCCGCACTAATAGCCGAGGAAGCTTATCGCGGCGACTTATTAGCTGAGCAACGTTTTTCAGAAATTGGTTCTTATTTAGGAACTGCAATTTCTACAATTGTTAATATAATAGATCCTAAAATGATAATCTTAGGCGGCGGTGTTGTAGGGTCAAGTGATCTATTTTTGAAAACCGCTCAAGAAAATATGAAAAAACATATTTTTACTCATCAATCTAGGTCAGTTAAATTAGTGAAAGGCAAGGTTGGACCTTTGGCAGGGGCGATCGGCGCCGCATTGTTAGAAAAATGAAAAATAAAAAACAAGGTTTTACTTTAATTGAATTATTAATAGTAATAGCTATTGTTGGTATTTTATCAGCAATGACTATTGTTGCCTTAGGTAATGCTAGAGCTAAATCTCGCGACGCCAAAAGAGTAAATGACGTTAGACAAATAGCAATGGCTTTAGAGCTTTATTTTTATAACAATGGCGCTTATCCAGAAGCTATAACCCCAGGAGAAGCTATTAGCGACGGAACAGTTACTTATATATCATCAGTTCCTTCTAATCCAACACCAAGAAACGACAGCGATTGCCAAAATACTAATTATACTTATTCAACTCAAAATAATAATACTTCTTATACAATAGGATTTTGTTTAGGAAACAATATTTCTGATGTTGCTTCTGGATCTAATAATATGACACCTGCGGGCATTATTGCTACCAATACTGCACCGTCATCAATCTGCGGTGATGGGGCTCAAGATGAAGGAGAGGAATGTGATGATGGTGATGTAGATAACAATGATTATTGCTTAAATACTTGCATATTAGCATCTTGCGGAGATAATTATATTTGGTCTAATCTTAGCGGCTATGTAGAAGCTTGCGATGACGGCAATGGCGAGGACATACCCTGCACTAGTGCATGCGCTGTAGATACCTGTGGGGATGGGATTACACAAGATGGTGAAGAGTGTGATGATGGAAATGCCGTTAATGAAGATGCTTGTAGCAACCGTTGTTTAAACCCACGTTGTGGTGATGAGATTATTCAAGAAGGTGAAGAATGTGATGACGGCAATGATCTTAACACAGATATCTGCGGTAATACTTGTTTAAATAATTAATAAACTATTCGTATTTATAATAAAATTCTTGATTTAGATAACAATCTACTCCCCTTTCACTAGCGTCAAAATGTGGCTGAGGCAAATCTTTTGGATTAACCCATAGCCATTTTTCACATTTTTCAGGTTCTTTATTTTCCAAATTTCCGGAAAAATTATTTACTAACATTACTATTGATATATAATGTTTATTTTCTTTTCTAAAAGTTATTAAATTATTAGTCACTCCTATAACCTTAGGATCTACTATATTTAGGCCCGTTTCTTCTTTGGTCTCTCTTATAGCAGCCTGTTCAAAAGTTTCACCTATTTCTAAATGACCGCCAGGGATAGAATAAAATTGAGCGTGAGAACCCTTCCTCTTACCAACAAGAATTTTCTTATCTTCATTAACAATAATTACGCCAATGCCAACTTTAGGAAAATTAGTTTCTGACATATATTATTTCCTGTCTTTATTTCTATCAATAATCATCTTAATAAATTCTTCTTTGTCCCATTCACGCGCTTCTTTTTTTCCCCTTTCTCTAACAAATAATTTACTAGACCCCATTTCCTTATCACCAATAACTAGCATATAAGGAACTTTTTCTAGAATTGCTTTCCTAATTTTATTACCAACAGTCTCGTTAGAAATATCTAGCTCAACTCTGATTCCTTGATCTAGCATTTCTTTAGCTAAAACATCACAAAACTCATTATGCTTTTCAGTAACCGACAAAAGCTTAACTTGAATTGGCGAAAGCCAAACTGGAAAATCGCCGGCCGTATGTTCAATTAAAATTGAAATAAAGCGCTCTAAAGAACCCATAATCGCCGCATGAATCATCACAATTCTTTCTTTTTCGCCTTTTTCATTAATACAAGTCAAATCAAAACGCTCTGGCATATTCATATCTAGCTGAATTGTCGCGACCTGCCATTCTCTACCTAAGGCATCGCGAGTCATAAAATCTAATTTTGGTCCATAAAAAGCCGCTTCACCAACACCTTCATACCAATCTATTTTCTTGTCATCGACAATTTCTCTAAGCATATTTTCCGCTACTTCCCATTTATCTTTGTCTCCTAAATAAGCCTTGGAATTTTCTGGATCATGAGTAGATAAACGAACTCTTAGTTTAAAACCAAAAGCCGGATAAAACTCATGAACAATGTCCCAAATTTTTAAAAATTCTTCTTTAGCCTGACTCATGCGGCAAAAAACGTGCGCATCATCTTGAGCAAAAGAACGTACACGAGAAAGACCTGATAGCTCACCAGTTTGTTCATCGCGATAGCAAGCTGTGGTATTAGCATATCTTTGCGGTAATTCACGATAGCTCCACTGACGACGAGCATAAATCTGCGTATGATGAGGGCAATTCATTGGCTTCATTGCAAAAAAATGACCTTCCCGAGTTTTAATCGTAAATAGTTCATCTTTAAACTTTTCCCAATGGCCTGAAGTTTCGTACAATTCTTTTCTAGTGATATGAGGAATTTCTACTTTTTCATATCCACGCGCTCGACGCAATTCCCAAACAAAATCATCTAACAATTGCCTCATAACCATTCCGCGCGGCGTCCATAACGGCAAACCGGCGCCTACCAACTCAGAGAAAGAAAACAAATCTAATTGCGCGCCTAATTTTCTATGATCTCTTTTTTCAGCTTCTTCAAGCATTGTTAAATATTCTAGGAGCTCTTTCTTATTTTCAAAAGCTAAGCCATAAATGCGTGTTAGCATTTTATTTTTTTCATCGCCTCGCCAATAAGCTCCGGCTAGCTTATGTAATTTAAAACTTTGCGGATCAATTTCACTCGTATTGGCTACATGAGGTCCGCGGCACAAATCTTTAAAATCTCCAACGCTATAAAAACCAAGTTCTTTCTCGCCCTGACTAGCCAATTCTTCAATTAACTCAATTTTATAAATTTGATCATTATCCTTAGCCCACTTCAAAGCTTCCTTAACAGAAACTTTTTCATTTTTAAAATCTAGAGACTGCGAAATTAATTCCCTTATTCTTTCTTCTAATCTAGGAAAGTCTTCTTCGGAAATTTTCTCTTTTCCAAAATCAATATCATAATACCAGCCCGAATCAATATCTGGACCAATTGCGAACTTAACCTTAGGCCATAAATCTTTAACGGCATGAGCCATAAGATGAGCCAAAGAATGGCGTTTAGTAGAAAGTGGTGACATATAAAATTATTATATAAATTAAATAAAAAACCCGCCTCAATAATTAAGTTATTAACTTAATTATCAGGGCGGGTTTTTAAGCTCGCGGTTCCACCTGATTTCTCGACAAAAAGCCGAGCGCTCATTAAAACAGCTTAGTCTTATTAGATCCTTTGAGGATTATGGTTGGTAACCATAACAATCACTGTTGCCTTTAAGTATATAAGAACCGGCCTAAAAGTCAAATTATTTAATACTAACACTTATCTTATCAACTAGCTGTGGCGCTATTTCAAAGAAAGACGGTCTAAATTCCAAAGAATAAGACTCGATAGTGTCTAAGGAGTTCAAATATGATTCTATCTGGCTTTTTGTTAAACCAACTAATTTTGTCTTATCTATTATATCTCCTTGAGTTGCCGGCGCCGCTGTTCCTTTTACGCTTAATTCAACTTGAGCGACATTATCTTTAACATCATAAGACAAAACTTTAAAAGAAGAAGAGTTCGCCTTATCTCCTACTATAGTCTCTCCTGTTTTAATAACTGAATCCAAAGTAAGCTCATTCAAACCCTCTAAAGAAGCTTTCTTAAAAGCAACAACAGCAACCTTAGCGTTCATAGTAATAGCAAAACTATCTTTTTCATCTCCAGCTTTAGCATCAAAAGAAAATGCTAAAGAATTATCATCAAGCTGATAAAGTTTTTCATCATAGGCTTGATAAACTGAAGTAATATCAGTTTCGGCCTTTTCTAAAATAGATTTTTTAGCGGTTTCTAAAGCTTTATCTAAATCTTCCTGAGTAACTGACATTTTTTTCTGTTCTCTATAAGAAACATCACCAGCTTTAGCTGTTGCATAAATCTTATCTTGTAAGCCAGCCCATAATCCAGGAATAGTTAATTTTGTATCAGCTAAAGTAAAAGTCGGGTCCAATGAATCTCCATAAACATTTGCCTCAATAGAGCCTCCGGCCGGGACTAAAACAGTATCCTTTAAACGCAACAATTGATTATCAGGCGTTAATAATCTTGTAGTCGCAACTAATGGCTGATCTTTAGAATAAGTATTTACTAAAGTAACCTTTCCGCTAACTTCGGCGCCGATGACCTTAGATTTGCTAGCCGGGAAAGTATTTTTATATTCTAGATCCATTTCTCTAACCATTCCTAAAATCCCTCCGGCAGGCACCGAATAATCTTCTGGCCTATCATAAATCATAAATGAGGTTTGTCCGTTAACTTCACTTATTTTTGGGACGACTGAAATGTTTAATCTTACTAATGAAAAATAGGCAATAATTCCCAGTATGGCGATTGCTAAAACAATAAAGGTGACGGCAATTTTTTTATAAACTCCAAAAGGCCATGGCGCCTTAGACTTAGTAATTGGCCTAATCCTATCTTCTATTGGCATTGCCTCAATTTTATTATCAATCAAAGACTGATTCTTAAGATCAACTACGTGCGGCGTTTCTAAGCTGCGGCGGCGTTTAACACTAATTGTTCCAGCGCCGCTAGCGCGACGGGAACGACGAACCTTAAATTTTTTATTTTCGCTTTCTGGCATATTTTTATTGTTTGTACATTTATTGTACAACAAATTTTTAAGCTGAGCCAGATTAAACAACTTGGATAGATTGTCCTAGCTCTTCATTGAGGCGCTTTAATAAATCGCCATTCTTATTAACCCGATAATCAGTCTCTACTATTTTCTGACCAACTTTTAAATAAACTCTTTCATCGCCCGGGAAAAGAGATAAAATATTTTTAAGAGATTCTAAAGTTTTAGGTAAATTAGTTAAATCAGTAGCAATGAGTTTTAAGGCTTCTGGCTGCTTAGCTTTAGTTTCGTTATTTTCTTTATGATAGCCGTTTTTACCATTAGTTTTATATTCTCTAGCTAAAATACCAACATTTTCAGGAGTAAGCTCAGCAGCCCTATTAGCTAATAATTTTAACTCATTGTCTTTATCAGACATAGAGCCTTGTACTAAAATCATTTTTCCTTCTTGCCATAAAGCACCAGTCTCAGCTAACAACTTAGGGAAAACAATAATTTCTAAACTGCCGGCGCCGTCTTCTATTTTTACAAAAAGCATTGTCTCGTTCCTTCTTGTAAGAATTTTTTTGATAGTTGAAATTACTCCGCCGACAGTAATTTCTTTACCAATGACTTCTTTACTTAAAGACAAAAGAGGAATAACTGTTTCTGCTAAAGCCTCTCTTAAAGAAACAAAAGGATGCTCTGTTATATATAATCCTAAGAGTTCTTTTTCCCAGCGTAGTTTCTCATCGCGACTCGCTGGCGTCGCTGGCAGTAATCTAATATTCGGCTTACTAGAAACTGATGATAACTGACCGAAAAGGCTAGCTTGTTTATTATTTCTCATTTGGCTAGCTTCTTTATGAAAATTAATCATCAAATCTACGTTAGCTAAAAGTTGTCCTCTTTCTCCGAGGCTATCAAAAGCTCCACTCTTAATTAGGCTTTCTAAAGATTTTTTATTCAAATCCTTATCATCAATTCTTTCTAAGAGATCTGAAATATTTTCATAAGGACCATTGGCTTTTCTTTCTTTAATAATAACTTCAGCAATATGCTCGCCAACATTTTTAATAGCTTTTAAACCAAAACGTATTGTATCGCTTTGTACTACTGTAAAATTATCAAAGGATTGATTTATATCAGGCTGTTGTATGGCAATTCTCATATGACGACATTCTTCGATCTCAATAGCAATTCTATCAGTATCTTGCTGGTCAGAAGTTAAAAGGGCCGCCATAAACTCGGCCGGATAATTAGCTTTTAAATAAGCTGTCTGATAACCGATCATAGCATAACAAGCCGCATGAGAACGGTTAAAACCATAACCAGCAAAAGGTTCAATAAAGGAGAAAATTTCACCGGCTAATTTTGTTGATAAGCCATTTTTAACACAGCCCTCAATAAACTTTTCTTTTTGCTCAGCTAATAATTTAGCAATTTTTTTACCGACCGCTTTACGCAAAACGTCAGCTTCAGCCATTGTAAAACCAGCCACGGCGCGAGCAATTTCCATAACCTGCTCCTGATAAACAGCAACTCCGTAAGTAACATTTAAAATCGGCTCTAATTTAGGATGTAAATATTGCGGCTTCTTCTTAACGTGTTTGCCATTAATATAATCCGGAATCCATTCCATTGGTCCAGGCCGATATAAAGCGACCATAGCAATAATATCTTCAAGCTGAGAAGGTTTTAATTCTTTTAAGTATCGCTTCATGCCGCTTGATTCAAACTGAAAAACTCCAGTAGTTTCACCGTCTTGAAAAAGCTTATAAGTTTTTTGATCATCTAAAGGAATCTCGTTGATCTTAATATCAATACCATGAGTATTTTTTATAATATTCAAAGCTGACTCAATAATAGTTAAGTTAGACAGCCCTAAAAAGTCCATTTTCAAAAGACCAAGATCTTCTATTGGGTGAAGTGAATATTGCGAAACAATAGTTCTATCAGAAGAAGAGGCATATTGAATAGGGACATGATCAGTTAAAGGACTTTTAGTAATCAAAACTCCGCAAGCATGAACCGATGAATGCCGAGCAACTCCTTCTAGTTTTAAGGCGTAATCAAGAATGCGCTTAGCTTCAGGTTCTTCATACAAAGCTTTTAACTCTGGCGAACGAGATAAAGCTTCTTTAATTTTCATCATTGGCGGAATAGCTTTAGCTAAACGATCGCAGTAATCATAAGGATAATTAAGAACACGTCCAACATCCCTGACAGCCGCGCGCGCCGCCATTGTTCCAAATGTTATAATTTGAGCAACATGATCATAGCCGTATTTATTTTGAACATATTCTAAAACTTCGTCGCGTCTAATATCAGCAAAATCTAAATCAATATCAGGCATTGAAATACGATCAGGATTTAAGAATCTTTCAAAAACCAAATTATATTTAATAGGACAAAGATCGGTAATGCCGATTGCATAACAAACTAAGGAACCAGCAGCAGAACCGCGGCCTGGACCAACAACAATCCCCTGATTTTTTGCCCAGTTAACAAAATCAGCCACAATCAAGAAATAAGAAGGCCAACCCATTTTCGCAATAACCTCTAATTCATAATCAACTCTTTTGCGATAAACTTCATCAATCTCATCATAAGTTTTCCCATAACGCTTAATTAAACCTTCTAAAGTAAGCTGCCTTAAATATTCATTTCCGTCCATTCCGTTAGGCACTTTAAAATAAGGTAATTGAACCTTGCCTAATTCCAGCTCAACATTGCACATCTCGGCAATCTTTACTGTATTTTCAATTGCTTCAGGAATATGACCGAACGCCGCCACCATTTCTTTGGTTGACTTTAAAGAATAATTGGCGCCGAGCATTGACATTCTATTAGTGTCTTCTTTCTTAGCCTTATTTTGAAGACACAATAAAATATCTTGAGCTTCATCATCTTCAGCCCTCAAATAATGAACATCATTAGTTACTATTAAAGGCAAATCAAATTCTTTAGCTAAAGGAACAAGTGCCTCATTGACTTTTATCTGCTCGGGCATTTCCGGATGATCTTGCATTTCTAAAAAGAAATTTCCTTTTCCGAAAAGATCGTTATAAGCAATAATTTTTTCTTTAGCTTTTTTTAAATTATCAACCGTCAAAGCGCGCGGGATTTCTCCTGCTAAACAGGAACTTGTTGCTATTAAACCTTTTGAGTATTGTTGTAAAATTTCCCAATCAATTCTAGGGCGATAATAATAACCCTCTAGATGAGCAATAGAAGTTAATTTAACAAGGTTTTGATAACCAGTATTGTCTTTTGCTAAAAGCAAGAGGTGATAATAATTTTTTTCATCAGCCGCTTTAGTGGTTCTATCAATGCGAGAGCCAGGGGCTAAATAAGCTTCAACTCCAATAATTGGTTTAATGCCGGCTTTCTTACATTTTTCATAAAATTCAATCACGCCGTACATAACGCCGTGATCAGTTAAAGCGACTGCCGGAGAACCGTCTTCTTTGACAGCTTCTACTAAGTCGTCGATTTTAGTTAAGCCATCTAAAAGAGAATAGTGGCTATGGACGTGGAGGTGGACAAAGGCCATAGGCAATACAAAAAGATACTCTATTCTATCATGTCACGACCGTACTAGCAAACAAGCCTATGGAAGCTTTCTCATTACTTCATTTAGCTCATCATCTGAGTAAAAATGAATAATAATTTGTCCGCCTTTTTTAGCTCTTTTAATTTCAGTTTTAGCTCCAAAAAATTGTCTTAATCTAAGCTCTTTATCTTTATCAGCATAATCTATTTTTACTCTAGCCTGCTTTGTTCCGCCCATACGACGAGCTTCTAAGACGGTGTCATCAACAGTTAAGCGACGATGCTTTATTCTATTAAATAACTCAAATTGTTTTTCAGGAGTATCTAAACCGACTAAAATTTTAGCATGACCCTCGGTAATTTCTCCGTTCACTAAAGCTAACTGTATTTCGCCGGGCAAATTAAGGATACGCAAAGTATTAGTAACTGATGGTCTTGATTTACCAAGTTTTTTTGCTAGTTGTTCCTGACTAAGATTAAATTCTTCAGCTAGCTGTTTATAAGCTAAAGCTAACTCAACTGGATTTAAATCTTCTCTTTGTATATTTTCTATTAAAGCAAGTCCTAATTTTTCTTGCTCCTGAGCTTTACGTATAACTATAGGAACTTCTTTTAGACCTAATTGTTTAGCAGCGCGCAATCTTCTCTCTCCGGCAATTAATTCATAACCGCCGCTTACTCTAGTAACTACTAAAGGCTGAATAATTCCATACTCTTTAATGGATTGCATTAATTCTTCTAGCGCCGGATCATTAAAATTAGTTCTTGGCTGTCTCGGGTTTGCCTTAATTAAATCAGGGCTAATTTTTAAAACCTCAGCATCAGGTGGCAAAGAAGCATCCTGAGCTAAATTTATATTTTGATCATTTTGTTTTGATGGAATTAGAGAACCTAATCCCCTGCCTAATCCGTTTGCCATATTATCTATTATTGATTAAATGTAATAATTCTAAAGCTAATTTTTCATAAGCTTTGCCTCCCTTACTTTTTGGATCATAATGTAAAATTGATCTACCATAACTCGGAGATTCAGCTAATTTAACACTTCTTGGAATCACGCTTCTAAAAATTCTATTTGGAAAATATTGATAGAGCTCATTCATTACTGATTCTGATAAACGATTTCTTTTATCATACATAGTAATAATCGCTCCTAAAATACCTAAATTTGGCTTAAGATGATTTTGAACTAAATTGATAGTATGCAAAAGCTGACTTAAACCCTCTAAAGCATAATATTCACTCTGTACCGGAATAAGCACCTGATCGGCTGCTACTAAACTATTAATTGTCAAAAGTCCTAAGGAAGGCGGCCCATCAATAATTATAAGATCGTAATCTTCTTTTATTTGTTCTAAAATTTTAGCTAATCTAAACTCTCTATTATCTAAAGAAACTAATTCAATACCAGCGCCAGCTAAAGAAATTGTCGAAGGAGCAACCGTTAGACGATCCTGAACAGTCCTTTTTAAAACACTAGGCATGTCTTTTAACCCAATTAAAGCCTCGTAAACTCCGGCTTCAAGACTCTTATGATCAATACCTAGGCCTGATGTAGCATTAGCCTGAGGATCAACATCAACTAATAAGACATGCTTACCTAAATATGCTAAATAAGACGCCAGGTTCACTGCCGTAGTGGTTTTACCAACTCCTCCTTTTTGATTAACAACCGATATAATTAGTCCCATAACGCCTTTATTATAGCTTTTGAAAGCAGCTTTGACAATAAAAAAAATATCTTTTATAATTTCCTCGTTCACCTCACCCCGGCCTGCTTAATAGCAGACCGACCCTCTCCATCTAAAGATGGAGAGGGTGACGAAATCCTTGCGCAAGCAAGGATTGAGGCGGGTGAGGTCAATCTTGCCTCGATGGCGGAATTGGTAGACGCACACGACTCAAAATCGTGCGGAGCAATCCATGAGAGTTCGATTCTCTCTCGAGGCACAAAAAAGCTTATCGTACAAACGATAAGCTTTATTAGTTACTTTTGACATTATTTTAATCTTATGTTAGAATCTTTGAGCATATTTAAGAAATCTTATGAAAAAAGACATTCATCCAGAATATCATTCTAAGGCTCAGATAAAGTGCGCTTGCGGCAATGTTATTGTTGTTGGCTCTACTATGAGCGAATTGGCTACTGAATTATGTTCAGCTTGCCATCCTTTTTATACTGGTAAGCAGAAATTAGTCGACACTGCTCGTCGTGTTGAGAAGTTTAAAGCTAAAGTTGAAGCTAAAACAACTAAAACCGGCGTCAAAGGCAAAACAGCAAAAAGAGCGGCTAAAAACGCTAAGAGCATTGCCAAGAAAAAAAATTCAGGAAAAAAATAACCACTATAAAACCGACCTAATGATGATCGGTAGCTTATGCTATCATTAATCATGGGTCGGTTTTTATATTACTGGATCCCCGCTTTCGCGGGGATGACACAACAATATGTACGAAGAAATTAGAAAACAATTTAAAGAAATTGAAGCCGAATTAATGAGCCCGGAAATTCAAGTTGATATTAATAAATTAAAAAGTGTTGCTAAAAAGCACTCTGATTTAAAAAATGCTATAGAGCTTATAGATAAGCTTGAGAAAAATAAAATAGCTTATGAGGGCAATCTAGCTATTCTAGCCGACGGTTCTGATAAAGACTTAGTTAAGATGGCTGAAGACGAAAATATCTTATTGGAAAAAGAAATTATAAAACTAGAAAACCAAATTAAAGAAGAACTCTACCCAGCAAACCCCTTGGATAAAAAAGATGCGATCGTAGAAATTCGCGCTGGAACAGGCGGCGATGAGTCGGCCTTATTCTCTGCCGAACTTTTTAGAATGTATTCTCGCTTTGCTGAAAGACAAGGCTGGAAAATAGAAATTCTTGATTCTAATAGAATCGGCCTAGGTGGTTATAAAGAAATTATTTTTGAAGTGCATGGCAATGGCGTTTATGGCTTATTAAAATATGAGGGCGGAACTCATAGAGTACAACGTGTCCCAGAAACTGAAAAAGCCGGTCGTATTCATACATCAGCCGTAACAGTTACGGTTTTTCCTGAAGCTGAAGAAGTCGATATTGAAATTAAACCCTCTGACATTCGCATTGATACTTTTTGTTCTTCTGGACCAGGCGGCCAAAGCGTTAATACAACTTACTCAGCAATTCGCATTTTACATATTCCGACCGGCATGATTGTCTCATGCCAAGATCAAAAATCTCAGCACCAAAACAAAGAAAAAGCTTTGCAGGTTTTACGATCTCGTCTCTTACAAAAAGCCGAGGATGAAAAACGAGCAGCCGAATCAGCTGCCAGAAAAGACATGGTTGGCTCTGGTGACAGAAGTGATAAAATTAGAACTTATAATTTTCCGCAAGATAGAGTTACTGATCATCGAATTAATCAAAGCTGGCATTCAATAAAACTAATCATGGACGGAGAAATTGAAGAAATTACCAATGCCCTTAAAGAATATTTCAATAATCCAAGCGCTTAAAGACGCTGCTAATAGATTTAAAAAAGCTAAAATTGATTCAGCCTGGCTAGACGCTGAAATACTTTTAGCTTTTGTTTTAAAAAGGAATAGAAGCTATATTTTGTCGCATGACGATACTTTGACAAAATCTCAATATCAAAAATATCAACTATTAACTAAAAAAAGACTAAACTTCTTACCAATAGCTTATATTTTAGGCTATAAAGAATTTTACGGCCTTAGTTTTAAAGTTAATAAAGACACTCTAGTCCCTAGGCCAGAAAGCGAGCTAATTGTTGAAATGGCTCTGTCTTTAATAAATAAAAATACAACTTTAATAGATTTAGGCACTGGCTCTGGTTGCTTAATAATTTCTATTTTAAAAAACTTAAAAATTAAACCTAAAAAATCAATTGCCGTTGATATATCTACTAAGGCTTTAAAAATAGCTAAATATAATTCGCAAAAAAATAAAATTAAAAATATTGAATTTAAAAAATCTAATTTATTAAAAAATATTAAATTACCAAATGGTGAAATTATAATATTAGCTAATCTCCCCTATCTAAAAACTAAACAAATGAAAGAGCCGTCGATTAAACATGAACCCAAACAAGCTTTAGTTGCTGGCAATGACGGTTTAAAATATTATAAAGAATTATCTAAACAATTAAAAAATGCAAAACAAAAAATAACTTTACTTTGCGAAATTAACCCTGAGCAAAAACTAGGCTTTAAAAAAATCTTTCCTAAAGCAGAGTTTAAAAAAGATTTAAGTAAAAAAACTAGATTAGCAATAATAAAACCAGAACCACTGAAAAACACTGAATTAAAAGAAGGGTCACTGAAGGCTACTTTATAAAACGACGAATCTCTATTTTATTTGCTCCAAAGTTTATTAATAAGCCTATTTTTACTTTATACGCTTCAATGTAATTAATTAATTGAGCGAGGTGAACCGGTTGTAACTCGGTTACAGCTTTTAGTTCAACCATAATATCATTATCTACTAAAAAATCTACTCTTCTTGCGCCTATTTTATTATCACGATACCAAATATCCATTTCTTTTTCTCGTTCAAAAATTAAATCATTAGCAATAAATTCATATTGCAATGCTCTTTGGTATATTAACTCTTGGAAACCATTACCTAACTCAGTATGAACAGCATAGGCGGATTTAATGATTCTGGAAGTTATCTCTGATTTGTAATAATTATTTTTTACATAATTCATATAATAATTAAGTGAACTCAGTATTCTCATTATCTGTCAGTGGTTCTGTAACCCTCAGTGTCTTTCAGTGGTTCAGGAGTAAAGATGACATTAATAAATAAAGCTCCCCCACAATGGAGGAGCTTTTATTTAAAAACTATTTTTTAATTATTCTTTCTTGTCTTCGGCTTTTTCTTCAGTCTTCTCTTCTGAAGCTTCAGGCGCAGCCGTCTCAGCAGCGGCCGCAGGAGCTTCTTCAACAACTTTCTTCGGCTCAACTACGTGAACAACTATTGCCTCGGCTTCGTCTTTTGCTTCAACGCCTTTTGGCAAAACAATATCTTTTACATAAATCGCATCACCAAGATTCTCTAATTTGCTTAAATCAATTTCAATTTTTTGTATTAAATCAGTCGGCAAACATTCAATCTCTAATTGATCCATATGTTCTACAACAATACCGCCATGATTTTTAACGGCTGGTGCTTCACCAATAAATTCAAGACTAGCTTCGGCAACTACCTTTTCATTCATGTTTAGCTTATAAAAGTCAGCATGAATAACCCTGTGTTTAACAGCGTCATACTGTAAATCTTTTACTAAAACCGGCAGTTTCTCTCCTTCTAATTCAAGAGAAATCAAACCGGATTCTCCAGTATTAGCAAAAACTTTCTCAAAATCGACCCTCTTAACGGTCAATGACTTTGTTTCCATTCCAGCTCCATAAACAACACCCGGAATAAAATCCTTGATATCAACATTGCTTTGACGAGCAGAAGCTGACAACTTTATTGCATCTGTCATAAAAATTTTACTTATAATTTAACGTTTGGGCGCAGAACGTTGAATAACGCTGTGCATTATACCGGCTAAAGCCATATGGGCCAATAAAGCGCTACCGCCATAACTGACAAATGGCAATGGTATTCCAACAACCGGTAAAATTCCCATATTCATACCAATATTAATAAACATTTCTATAAAAATCAAGCCTGCCCCGCCCAAAACCACAAGGGAGCCAAAATAATTACGATTACGGGGTAAACTTGATAGACAACGCCACAATATTAAAGCAAAGCACCCAATAACAACAATAACGCCTATAAACCCTAATTCTTCGGCTATGACCGCAAACATAAAATCAGTGCTAGCTTCTGGCAAAAACTTAAGTTGAGACTGAGAACCAAAACCTAAACCTCTACCAGCCCAAGCTCCGGCGCCCACCGCGATAATTGCCTGTTTCACATTATAATTCGTTGATGATGCGGACGGTTTAAAGTAAGTAAGTAAACGCTCTTGTTGATAAGGCTTAAAGACAAATTGCCAAGAGAAAGCTAGTCCGATTAACAGAGCAGCAACAATAGAAAATAAATATTTTTTAGGCACATTAACGGCTATAAGAAAAATTATCCATAAAGCAAATAATAACGCGGCTGAACCAAGGTCAGGCTGCAACATAATAAGAGCTATTAGAAAAGCTGTTGAGGCTCCACTAATAATAAAGTGCTTAAATGGATGACTAGCAACTGCGGCTTTAGAAAAATATCTTGCTAGAAAAATCAATAAAGCAAATTTAGCAAACTCAACTGGTTGCAATCCTAAGCCGAAAAGACCAAACCATCCTTTTGTACCATTAATAGTCTGTCCAAAAATTAAAACCATCACTAGCAAAAAAATTGACATTAAATAAATATAATTAGAATAATTATAAAAATAATGAAAATCTATAATTGCTAATACAAAAAAAATAGCTAACCCAATCACAACAAAACTGAGCTGCTTATAAAAAGATGTAGTATCTCCGCCCTGCCCTAAGCTAATACTATATAATTCAGCCAAACTAAAAGCTAAGAGAATTATAATTGGCGCAGTAATGAACCAATCAATTCTCTTTATAAAATCAAGAGATATTTTCACAAGCCGGAATATTTAAGATAAACATTATCGTCAGTAACATTTATATCGGGAATAATTTCAACTTCATTAACCGAAGCTAACCTGCCCGGCCAACTTAGCTGGATCTTCTTCTGTTCTCCTGAACGAAAACTATTTATTACATAACGGTTAACAGCAATAATAGAACCCTGGCTTTTTAGTAAAATAGCTAGCGGGACTGAGTTATATCCGTAAGCACTATTGTTAGTTATTGAGAAATCAAGCTGCCCAACATTTATTTTTTCAGAAAGCCCACTATCTATCCCGGGGGTAAATTTTGCATTTTCAACCAAAAAATTCATTCTTTCGAGTCTAAATTGATCCCAGTCATTTATTTTATGACGGTCAAGTCTCGCAAAACTAGTTTGTTCAATAACTAGATTAACAACTGAGTTAGCACTAATACTTTGACCCAAGGCCATTAAATATTTAGTGTCTCCAGGTAAAACAAAATCTTCGCTACGACCAATTTTTTGTCCATTAACATCAAAAACATAGCTTAATTTAACAATCACTCTAGGATTGTCATTAGTAACGGCCGCCACTAAATCATATTTATTATCATGACTCTGAAGAACCTTAACCTCTGAATAGCTTATGCTGTTTCCAATATTGACTTTATTGGTTACTAAACTAGCAGAAGATGTTAAATCAAGATAAACTTGTTTGTCTTGATTAATTCCAAAAATCAAATAAGAAGAAAACTGATAAAGAGAGTAGCCAATTGTCCCAGCAGCAGTTAAAGCCAGGATAATTACTAGGGTTATAAAAAACTTTTTACGATTTTTTATATACCATAAACCAAAATCAAGCTGTCTAGTTGACAGGCCTTCAACATCTCTATAGTGTTTCAATCTTTCATCAAATTGTTGATTTTTGTTATCCATATCTATTGTTCTTTATAGCTAAAAATTGGGCCGGCGGCAAGTACCTTTTTGCCGTCTTTATCATAGACCAAAACTAAAATTTTTAAATCATTAATTGATTGCTTAATTACTTGTGACCTCTTTGACTTAGTATCATAAAATTCTATAGTAGCAACTTTTGCACCTTGATTAAGAAGTCTAAACTGTCCAATAAAATCATTTATGAATTGATAATCTTCATTTGATAGAGACTGTCCTGATAACTCTTTTCTAATAATCGAACGACTACTTACCATCTTTGATAGAAGATCAGAGAATTTAACATCATTGTCTCTAATAACCTCAAGCTGTGTTAAAGCATCAAACAACATCTTAGTATTAGCTACTAATTCATTAGCTAAAGAATTATTGGGCTCAATATAATTCAAAGTAGCTAAACTGCCGGAGGTTTCTAATCCCCCGTTTTGTCTATCACGCGCCACCTGCCAAATATCAGCCGGCAAGGTTAGGTTAGTTAAAGAGGCTAAGGCCGTACCGGTCTTTTTTTCAGTCCATCTATCGCTTTTCTGATAAGATAGACTATCAATTCTTTCATTAGTATAAGCGGAAACAATATTTAGAGTTGTCCAAAAATTATTGCCGTGCCAATTAGCTTGATTAAAAGTGCTCAGCTGATTTTTTATATTAGAGACTTGAGCGTCGTAACGCTCGTAATTTATATTATCTAATAAAAACTTACTACTAGGTTTGCGTTCTAAAACTGGATATAAAATATCATATCCAATACCCCGGCAACGATAAAGCTTTTCTTTGTCTTGACATGAGCTAAGATAACTAGCTCTTTCTTTGCCTATATAGGGCTTTAAATGATAGCCCGTAGAGTCTAGTAAAAGTTGATTATAAAATGATCTGCTTGGCCAATAAAAAGTTTGCAATAGTCTCATCCCTAGAACAGGTTTGTCAGAAGACCGTGAATAAGCCCCTTCAGCAGATTGAAATTGTATTTCTGCAATTTTGTCGCGCATTGAAACAAGACGCTCAAAACTACCTGAGCCCAAAACCTCTTCTAGGAAAGCCTCTTTAAATAAATCAGTTCTAGTTGATTCATAATGAAGATAAGTCAACTCACTTCTTAGCCCTGAAAAATAAGAGATAACTTTATAAATTTTTGCCCACTCATTCTTTAGGGATTGACTTGAGGAAAGATCAGAAGCTATTAAATGAGCAGCTGTTTGATTAATAATCCAGTCTTCTCGATCTAATACGCAATTTGGACAATTCTTATCTCTAAAATAAAGTGGGAATAATGAAGTATACCATCGGCTAGCTAAATAGAAGTTTCGTAATTTAGAACTGGCTAAATATTCATCAGGTACTCTAAATTCTTTATAATCACGATCATATAATAAAACTGGCGACTTAATATTATCTTTAGCCGATCTAATTAAAGCAACTTCTCGATTCACATCATCGGTTAAATATCCCGGAGGAGTAAAATTAAAACGTGATGCCTCGCTAGGTTTAAAGCGCCTAGAATCATTTAAATCTTCGGTTGAATTTATTTGATTTTCTTCTGGCCTTAAAAGTATTAAACCAGTAGCAAAATAGGCCGCCTCTAATCTTTCTGATTCAAGTAAAGCATCACTAGAAACTCCTAATTTTTGTCTTCTTTCTTGATATCTCCCGTTAGCTTTTTCATAAAGATCATAAGTTATCTTCCATAAACTTTCATAAAAGAAAGAAGATTCTATATCTTTATAAATTTGTTTTAAAGAATTCTGATAATAATAAATTAGAAAATCGTCTGTTACTAAAATAGGCACTGATCTTTGATTTAACTCATAATAGGTGCCCAAAAAATCAGACTTAGATTTAGTAAAAGGATTATCAATAGTGCCAAAACCGTCTTTATTTAAATTATTTATTATTGGATCAAGATTAATTTTTCTTGCCGCATCATAGTAATTAGAAACCTGGCTCTTAGTATTCAAAGGCAAATTAACTGGAGTTATTTTTATATCTAAAGGCTCGTCCAACTTTTTATAAAAAGCTCCGAAGGTTATTTTCTCGCCTTTTAAGTCGGGATTTTCTTCAGTCTTAGGCTGCTCGACATTATCTCCTCCGCCAAGAGTACCCGGCAAACTCGGAGTTTGAGATTCTTCGTTTTTGGTTGGGGTTTCAGTCTTTGCAGTAGTAAAAATATTTCTCCAATACCAAAAAGCTCCACCACTTATAACTATAATCAGAGCAATAGTTGAAATAATAATTATTTCTTTCTTGTTCAAGAATTTTTTCTCGCTTAGCGGTTCTGGTTGCGGCATTGGCGCAATTGAATTTTGTGAAGCTGGTTTTTGATCAATAAACATATTATAAATTATAACATAAATGAGGCTTTAAGGCTACTCAAAAAGCCTTGCCGAGAAAGGTTTTTTTTGATATGATTAAGAAGCTTTCGAGCCTATAATTTTATGTCAAAAGAACAGAAAAAAACTACTCCAAAAAGCACTTATAGTGCAGAATCAATTACTGTCTTAGAAGGGCTAGACCCGGTCAGAAAAAGGCCGGGTATGTATATTGGCTCAACTTCTTCAGCTGGTCTGCACCATCTTATCTGGGAAGTCGTTGACAACTCTATTGACGAAGCCATGGCTGGCTTTGCTAATCACATTATAGTAGATTTATTACCCGATGGCATGGTATCTGTTTCTGATAACGGTCGCGGTATTCCGGTTGATGTTCACAAAACCACAAAGGTCTCTGCCTTAGAAACGGTTTTAACAAAATTACATGCCGGAGGAAAATTCGGTGGCGATGGCTACAAGGTCTCTAGCGGTTTACACGGTGTCGGAGTCAGCGTTGTCAATGCTTTAAGCTCATATTTAAAAGCCGAGGTTCATGTTGGTGGAAAACTATGGATGCAAGAGTACAAAATCGGTATTCCTCAAAAGAAAGCTGCTGTCATAGGCACAACAAAACGAACAGGAACTGTAATTACTTTTAAACCTGATGGTACTATTTTTGAAGAATTAGAATTTAATTGGGGGAAAATCCTTGATCGCATGCGTCAACAAGCCTATCTGACTAAAGGCATAACTCTAACGGTTAATGATTCTAGGCCTGAGCACTCTCCAAAATCATTCACTTTCTATTTTGAAGGCGGGATTAAAGCTTATATCAAAGCCTTACACAGACATAATGTTGTTAAAAATGAAACAATTTTTTATGTTGATAAAGAAGTTAAAGACGGTAGAGTTGAAGTAGCCCTACAATACAACGACGGATTTAATGAAAATGTTCTAGCCTTTGCTAATAACATTATTAACCCTGGAGGTGGAACTCACTTAGTCGGTTTTAGAACGGCACTAACTAGAACTTTAAATAATTATGCTCGCAGCCATAACCTACTAAAAGAAAAAGATGAAAATTTGACTGGTGAAGATGTTCGAGAGGGTCTAACTGCCATTGTTAGTGTTAAGTTAACTGATCCGCAATTTGAAGGTCAGACTAAAGATAAATTAGGCAACGCCGAAATGAAAGCTAGTGTTGAGCAAGTAATGGGTGATGCTTTTAATATATATTTAGAAGAGCACCCTCGTGAAGCTGAAGCGGTTATTGGAAAATGTGTCTTAACTGCTCAGGCTCGCTTAGCTGCTCGCACAGCGCGCGCTACTATTTTAAGAAAAGGTGCTTTAGAAGGCATGACTCTGCCTGGTAAATTAGCCGATTGCTCTAGTAGAAAACCTGAAGAATCAGAAATTTATATTGTTGAGGGAGACTCAGCCGGAGGCAGTGCTAAACAAGGACGCGATAGAGCTTTTCAGGCAATCTTACCTTTAAGAGGTAAGATTTTAAATGTTGAGAGAGCTAGATTAGACAAAATGCTTGCCAACAACGAAATCAAAAACTTAGTTATTGCCTTAGGCACTAATATAGATGATCAATTTGATATAGCTAAATTGCGCTATCATAGAATAATTATTATGACTGATGCTGACGTTGACGGAGCTCATATTAGAACTTTATTGTTAACCTTATTTTTTAGACACTTTAATCAATTAGTTGCTGATGGGTATATTTATATAGCTCAACCGCCTTTGTACCAAATAAAAAAAGGAGCAACGATAAAATATGCTTATTCTGATGAAGAAAAAAATAAAATACTTAATGAAATAAATATAAACGCTAAACCAGCTAAGGGGAAAAAGGGTGAAGAAGAAAAAATAGAAATAGTTGAGGAAGAAGAAGGCGAAGTAGAGGAAGAAAAAGTTAATAAGAATCCAAACAGAATTTCTATTCAAAGATATAAGGGTTTGGGAGAAATGAATCCTGGACAACTTTGGGAAACTACTATGGATCCAGCAACTCGCTTATTAAAACAAGTAACTATAGAAGATGCGGCGCTCGCCTCAGAAACCTTTGAAATGTTGATGGGCGGCGACGTTGCCCCGCGCAAACATTTTATTCAAACTCACGCCAAGAAGGTTGAAAATTTGGATATTTAATTTAAACAAAAAAAAAGTAGAGCCAGGTTCAAAACCTGGCTCTACTTTTTTTTTATAATTTTAACTTTGCGTATTGAAATCCGGCTTCTTCTTCAATCTCCATTAGTCTATTATACTTAGCGACTCTCTCTCCTCTAGCCGGGGCTCCAGTTTTAATTTGACCGGCGCCGCAGGCAACGGCTAAATCAGCAATAAAATCATCGCTAGTTTCGCCGCTACGATGAGAAATAACAACTTTCAAATTATTTTTCTGAGCTAGATTAATTGTTTCAAACGTTTCTGTTAATGTTCCAATCTGATTTGGCTTAATTAAAATAGCATTAGTAGCTTTTTCTTGAATACCTCTTTCTAGACGATTTTTATTAGTAACATATAAGTCATCACCAATAATCTGAGTACCGCTTAAATCTTTTCTTAATTGGCTAAAGGCTTGCCAATCATCATCACCAAAAGGATCTTCAATAGAGACTAGAGGATATTTTTTAGCCAAATCTTTATACCACTCTATTAATTTCGGAACTTCTTTAAGACCGTCTTTTTTTAAATGATATTGCCCGTTCTTGTACCATTCAGAAGCTGCTGCATCAATACCTAAAACAACGTCTTTACCAGCTTCATATCCACTATCTTTAATAGCTTCTAAAATTAATTCAAAAGGCGTTTCGTTATTTTCTGACCTCGGTACAAAACCCCCTTCGTCACCTACGACTGCTAAGTCTCCTCTCCTAACAATTATTTTTTTTAAAGATTGATAAATCTCAGAACCCACTCTTAAACCCTCTTTAAAATTTTCCGCGCCAATAGGCAAAACCATATATTCCTGGATATCGGTTGCCCAATCAGCATGTCTTCCGCCATTAATAATATTCATTAAAGGAACAGGCATTAAGGGTAACGGTCCAAACCCGGCTACTTCTCTTAAATGTCTATATAAAGGCAAACCCTTTTCAATAGCCGCAGCTCTAGCACAAGCCATTGAAACAGCTAGGATAGCATTAGCACCAAGTTTAGATTTTGTTTCCGTACCATCAAGCTTAAGCATTATATTATCTATTTCGGACTGTTCATCAGCTCTTTTACCAATAAGCGCCGGCGCAATAGTCTCTACGATGTTTTTAACGGCTTTTAAAACACCCTGACCATGATAGCGGTCATCTTTACCGTCTCTTAATTCTAAGGCTTCATATTGGCCCGTAGAGGCTCCTGAAGGTACTGCGGCGCTAGCTTTAACCCCTGAATCTAGTGTAATAGTAGCGCTAACAGTGGGGTTGCCGCGGCTATCTAAGATTTCGCGGCTAGAAATTGATAGAATATTCATAGTGTTTTAATTATATAACAAAAATATTATTTTTCCTATAAATCTAGACAAAATTGTATATTTTAAGTATCCTATACAGAACCTGATTAGTAAAAATTAAAATCATGAAATTTATTTTTAATTATCTAAAACAATATAAAAAAAGACTAATACTTATACTTGGTCTAGCTTCAATTAACCAAATCTTTTCATTATTAGATCCTCAGATCTTTAGATTATTAATTGATCGCTATGCTAGCAAGATAAATGAGTTAGGCTCCGAACAATTTCTTCAAGGAGTGCTTATTCTTTTATTGGCATCTGTCGGCGCAGCTTTAGTCTCTCGTGTTGCTAAAAATTTTCAAGACTATTACGTAAACGCTGTTACGCAAAATCTAGGAACAAAACTTTATGCTCGCGGCGTCGCCCACGCTTTTTCTCTACCCTACTTTATTTTCGAAGATCAAAAGTCAGGAGAAATTCTACAAAAACTACAAAAGGCCAGGCTCGACACCCAAACTATAATTACTAGCGCTATCAACATTGTCTTTGTTTCTTTGGTTGGTCTAAGTTTTGTCTTAATATATTCGCTAACAATTCACTGGTCTATTTTTCTAGCATTCTTATCTTTACTACCGATTGTCGGCAGTATCACTTTTTTCATCAGTAAAAAAATAAAATCAGCTCAAAAAGCCGTTGTCTTGCGCATGGGTGTTCTTGCTGGCTCAACAACCGAAACTCTTCGCAATATTGAGCTTGTTAAAAGTCTTGGGCTTGAAGAACAGGAAACAGAGAGGCTTAATGAAGTTAATAATGAGATTCTAAAATTAGAACTTAAAAAAATAAAATTAATTCGCACTTTAAGTTTCTTTCAGGGAACAATGATTAACTTCTGCCGCTCAGCAATACTTTTCTTGCTTCTTTGGCTCATTTTTAACGGACAAGTGAGTTTAGGACAATTTTTCAGCTTATTGTTTTATTCCTTCTTTATTTTCAATCCATTATACGAACTAAGTAACATTGCTTCTCAATATCAAGAAGCCAAAGCTTCTAATGAAGCCCTGGAAGAAATTCTTAAAATGCAGTCAGAAAATATTAATGAACGAACAAAGGAACTTGATCATATAGAAAAAATTACCTTTGAGAATGTTAGCTTTCATTATCATGATAATGGCAAACCAGCTTTACATAATATAAACATATCAATCACGCCCGGAAAAACAATTGCCTTTGTTGGACCGAGCGGAGCTGGAAAAACTAGTTTAATAAAACTCCTTTTAGGATTATATAATCCTAGTAACGGACAAATAAAGGTTAATAATATACTTATTAATGAATTAAAACCCAAACTTTTTAAACAAAAACTTAGCTATGTATCTCAGGACACACAGCTTTTTGCAGGCACTATTAAAGATAATTTATTATTTGTTAAACCAAAGGCTAGTGATGAAGAATGTCTAAAGGCTATAGAGCAAGCTTCGGCAATGAATATTATTCAACGCGGCGACGATGGTCTTCTAACGAAAATCGGAGAAGGTGGCCTGAAATTATCAGGTGGTGAAAAACAAAGGCTAGCGATCGCTAGGGCCTTATTAAGAAATCCTGATTTAATTATTTTTGATGAAGCCACCTCTAGTCTTGATAGTTTAACCGAACGCGAAATAACAGAGACAATAAAAAATATCACTAAAACAAAGCCTAATCTAATAATTGTCATGATTGCTCATCGCTTATCTACGGTTTTGCACTCCGATATGATTTATGTCCTAGAAAAAGGTGTAATTTCTGAACAAGGTAATCACGAAACCTTACTAAGCCAGGGCAATTTATACGCTGCGTTATGGCGTCAGCAAAAAGGCGAAGAATAAGGTATAATAATTTATATGTCTAATACAAAGAAAATCTTAATTGCCGTAGCCTGGCCTTATGTTAATGGCGATATACACTTGGGTCATTTAGCCGGCTATCTATTGCCGGCTGATATTGAGGCGCGTTTTCAGGCTTTAATTGGTAATGATGTCTTAATGGTTAGCGGCTCTGACTGTTTCGGAACCCCTATTGCCCTAGAGGCCGACAAAAGAAAGTTATCTCCGGCTGAGGTAGTCAACGAACACCACGAAAAAAATCTTGAATTGTTCAAAAAACTGAATTTGAGTTTTTTTAACCCTGATATAAAAGGCCTCTACACAAAAACTGACAATCCTATTCATAAAAAAACAGTTCAAGACTTATTTGTTAAATTATTGGAACAAGACTGTATTTATATAGACAGCTCTCAACAATATTATTCGGAGGCTGAAAATCGTTTTTTGCCTGACAGATATGTAGAGGGAACTTGTCCGCATTGCGGTTTTAATGAAGCACGTTCTGATCAGTGCGATAATTGCGGACGTCTTATTAATCAGGGAGAGTTAAAAAATGCAATTAGCAAATTAACAAAAAAACCGGTTGAGCTAAAATCCAGTGAACACTACTTTTTTAATTGGAAAAAATTTGAAGACTTCTTAAAGAATGATTATCTTAAAGACAAAGATAAAAAATGGCGCTCTTGGATTTTTAATGAAACAAAACGCTGGCTTGATCAAGGATTAAATGCACGTGCTATTACAAGAGATTTAGATTGGGGTATTGAAATTCCGGCCGAAGAAATAAAGGAAAAAAATCTTAAATTAATTGATGGTTACGAACACAAAAGAATATATGTTTGGTTTGAGGCTGTTATAGGCTATCTCTCCGCTTCAAAAGAAAAATTGGGTGAAGAATGGAAAGAGTTTTGGTATAACGAAGAAGCCAGACATTATTATTTCATGGGTAAAGATAATTTAGTCTTTCATACTTTATTTTGGCCAGCGCAATTACACGGCTATGATAAAAATCTTCATTTGCCAGATATACAGGCTATTAACCAGTTCCTAACTTTAAATAACAAGGGTTTTTCTAAAAGCCGCGGTATAACTTTAGATCCTAAAAAAATCATTAATGATTTTGGGCTAGATACTGTTCGCTTTTATTTAACCTTAATTATGCCGGAAAATTCTGATTCTGATTTTACTTGGGAGGATTTTATTGTTAAAACCAATAATTTACTAATAGCTAATTTAGGTAATTTTATTAATAGAACCTTAAAACTCACGCAAAAAGTAGACTTCAATTTAGCAACAGATAAACCGAGGAATGAATTTATTGATGAATGTAAAAAGGCCCTTGATAAGGGAAAAGAGCTATTAGAAAACTGCCAATTTAAAGAATGTGGTGAGTTAATTCTAGAATTGTCAGCTTTTGGTAATAAAAAATTATCAGATACTACTCCCTGGAAAATAGAAGACGATAAAATAACAGAATATAATAGTGAAATGATAAATTATGTATTTGTTATTTTGAATTTAATAATAATGTTAAAACCAATTATTCCCGACACTACTAAAAAGCTTGAAGAGATGATGGGGATTAATATTGATAAATGGCTGGATGAAAAGGAAATTATTGAATTAGCAAAAAAGGTAAAAGTTACTAAACCCGAGCCTCTTTTTAAGAAAATAGAAGCTGATCCTATAAAAGAAAACTTTAACGAAAAATATCGATAAAAAAACGTAAGGGCGGGTTTGAAACCCGCCCTTACGTTTTTTATAATAAATTATTCTTCTGAAAATTGGGCAATAGCATCTAACATATCTTCAGGACTCTCAAAAGCGCCATCAAAGGCCGCTGAACTTATTAATGGGGAGTGGCGCTCAAGCCGCTCACGCGAAAAGCGGAGGGTATCCGCGGAAAAACTGCTAGTCTCAAGATTCATAGCTTTCTATGAAAATATTAATAATTAATTTCTTCTTTAAGATTAACCATCCGTTCAACAATTAAACGCCTTAAATCAGGTACGGCTATTCGCAAAAAATCACTGGCACCAGCGGCATCGCCTTCCTCTAAAAACTCTTCAAATTCTTGAAGTTGGTCATCGGTTAAATTATCAAAAACAATTTGACTAATTTCGCGATTAATCCGATCAATAATTTCTTGGCGCATAATTTCTAAACTAGCTTCATCAGCGCCTTCTAATTTTTTTTGCTCAACCAAACAATCAGCAAAATATCCAGCTAAGTCTGATTGATTTCTTAGGATATCCATAGATAATCAAAAGTATATCATATTTGCCTTTTTGAATACAATAACAAAAGAGCCCGCTTCCTAGCGGGCTCTTTTTAAAATTATTTAAACGGCCTGATTATGCATCCAAATATCAATGGCCTCAAGCATAGTCTTATGAACACCTTCGTCATTATTGATTTTTTCTATAATACTATCTCTGTTACGGCGATCGGTTTCAATAACTGTGTCGAGGTTTTCAAAATTATTCATATGGATGATTAATAATTGGCAAAAGTTTCATCGATAGCGTTATCGGCTCGGCCAATAACCTCCTCGAGAAAATAAGAAATTTTTTCCGGATTATTTTCAGCCAATAATTCTTCAAAATCATTAAGGCGTTCATCCGGAATTCGACTGATAATATATTCGTTGATTCTATCAACGGTTTGCTTTTTAAAAGCTTGTCTGGCAGCTTCGTCGCTAGGGTCAAGATCTTGCTCTTTCATCAAGCGGTCTACCAAAGCGTCAACAGCCGGTGAATAATCGGGCATAGGAATTTTCAGTAATTTCGTAATTTAATTGTAGCAAAAAAATCGTCGCTTGTCAATATATAAAAAAATAAAAAGAGCCCCGAATCAACGGGGCTCTTTTAGTGAGATAAATTTACATCTTCTCAAAAGCTTCTTTCATTTTAGTAAGTTCATCAACGATCATACTAGCATGAACACCGCGCAATGAAGCGCTAATGCCTTCACCAGGACCTTCCTTTTTAGCAATGTCTTTAACCTCTGCAAGTTTTGCATCAATTAAAGTATTAGCTTCGGCTTTAATCTCGTCGCGTAGCATACTGGCGCGAACACCTTGCAAGGAAGTATTAATACCAGTACCCGGTCCGCTTGTATCAGCTAAATCCTTAATCTGATCAATGTAAGTTTTAAGAGTATTTAGTTTATTAACAATGCCTTCATCGTCAGCATTAAGATCTCTAATAGCATCAAGGGTATTACTTTTAATATCGCCCTTTTCAGCTCTGACATCAGCAGCTTCTTTTTCGCGTTTCCATTTATTCAAAAGGATGTTGGCAGCAAGCTCAGTTTGTCTTTTAGTGGCTTCGAGAGAGGCTTCATCTGCCTTCTTTTCAATCTCAGCTCTAGTCGGAAGACTTTTAATCATCTCCTCTATTGCCTTAAGACCACTGTCGTCAAACTTTCCACTTGGACCATAAATACGCTTCAAAGTAAGCTCTTCTTCGCTCGGAAGCTTAGCAATAAGAGCTTCTAACTCTGCCATGCTATTATCCTCCGCAGCATTTTCCACAATATCTTTCTGCTCTTTAGTAAGAGTGTCTGGAGTCTCAGTGGTTTCGACTCCTGTTCCAATGTTTTTCTCAAAATCCATATAAATATTATTTTTATTGGGTAAAATCCCTTAATTAATTGATAAATATATTATAGCAAATAATATAAAATATGTCAATAGCTCCCCTCTTTCTTGACAAAACAGCTAGAGAGCAGTAAAACTAAATTACTTGAATAGCCCCATTGGGGCACCTAGTTCTTTTCATATTTTACTATATAAATAACTTTTTTACCAACAAATATAATTATCTCTTAGGGAGAAATCATGAACACAACTAATAGCACAAAAAAGCTGGAAGATCTTAGTCTTTCAGAGTTGCTTGATTTAAGCAGAGGATACGGGGATGACGATCCACATAAACTCAAAATCGATCTTCTCATTATGTCTAAACTTAAATCCCCGCAACACCTCATCGCTACTTTCTTTACTACTCTTGGCAACTCTCAACTTGAAGCAGTTAGCCTTATGGGTATCAAAGATATCCTTACAGAGCTCACTCCTGAGCAAAGATGTATTCTACAATCAAAAGTAGAACGTTTCAAGGAGGTCCTTGACTGTGAATATTAAAAAGGGAAAGCGAAAGCAGCAATTTATTGACCGTTAGTGGTTATATTATTTTATAATATAGCCACTAACGGTCGCTTTTTTTATAACGAAAATTAAAGATTTTACAATTCGGAATATCTTTTTCTGTTAACTTATCCATCTGTTTATTAGACAACTTCTTAAAATATCCTCGAGCTACCTTTAAAATAGGCATATGAGAAACAATCAAAACATTCTTATAGTCTTTTTTTAATAAATCTTTTAAAAATAAGGCAAAGCGTTTTTTCATATCTTCATAGCTCTCTCCTCCTCTTGGCTTACAAGTCCAAGGATTTTTCTGATGATCTCTCCAGGTGTAGAATAGGGTCGCCGGATGATTTTCAAAAACCCCCATTGAACGATCGTTCAAGCGCTTGTCTTTTATAATAAGGGCTTTATGAAAAGCATTTATAATTTTAGCTGTTTGCGAGGATCTATATAACTCTGAAATAAAAATTACTTCAAATTTTTTATCTTTAAGTAATAGAGCAGCTTCTTTAGCTTGCTTTATACCTAGCTTAGTTAAACGAACTTTTGGGTTTGGGCGACCATTGCACAAATCTTTAACATTGTAATTTGTCTGGCCATGTCTTATAAATGTTATCTTCATGTTTTTTAATCAAATAAAATTGGTTTATTAATTCTATAAATTATATATAAAATAAAAATTTCTCACTGGTACTTGGTTAAGTATAACACAAAAGCCAAAAAACCTCCCCCTAATATATTTTAAAAAAGAAAAAACAATAGATTGACAAAGGCGAAATAGCCTGATAAATTACTTAATCATATCCAGTCTTCATAAAAGATATGTAAATTGACTTTGTACCTTACCTATAAAATAAATATTATTTTTTTAAATAAAAACGAGGTATTAAATGAAAAACGGAAATAAACTAATTTTTGAGTGTGTTAATGAATTTAACCACGAGCAATTCAAGAAAGAACCGAGATGCCAAATTAGGGGACCAAAATGTACAGTAAAAGTTACACGTGCTGTTATTGTTAATAGCCATCCTTGTGCGGGTAAAATTAACATTTGTTCCGCTTCTGATTGTTACGCAAAATCTACTCAGAAATTGACCAACGAATACAAAAAAAGCAAACACAAAGAAGAAAAAAGCCGGAATCATAATCACCGGCACTGATTTTAAAAAAACACTTAATAATAAAGCCGGTAAAAAGAATTACCGGCTTATTTTTATTAAATAGTAGAAATGAATACTAAATCATGGGCAATAGCGCCGCTATATAATCTCTGAGCTCATCTTGATGCTGAAAAGCTTTTTTAAGATTATCTTCATGCGTTGATTTGTCACCTGATTTATTAGTGACAAAACAAAGCCCCAGCATATAGAAACCTCTATATAAAGAAATTATTTCCGCATCGGGCAATTGAGACATGCCGACAATCTGAGCATTAGTGCGAGAGAGAAAACTTTGATCATCTTCTGTTTCTAGTCTTGGCCCCCTTACCATTGCGTGGGTGGCTAGGTGTATTCTTTTACCGAAAATTTCTTTTCCTATATTAAAGGCCATACTTTTCAACCTTGGATGTAAAGCCTTTGTAATATGAGAAAACTCTCCACCGAAAAGTACTGTCGGAGAGAATAAGGTGAAAAAATCTTTAATAATAGCGACAGAGCCTTTATCAATATGGCTAATACTACCAACGGCACTAGTGCTAATAAGCTTTCTAACCCCGAGATAGTACAAAAGCTGTATCTGCCATCTAGCCATCTTGGTAACGATCTCACTTTGCGGAATTTCGTTTAGGTGGACTCTGCCGTTTAAAACAATAACATTTTCTCCTTTAAATGTTCCAACCCCTAATGACCTTTCGTGCCCCCTAATTTCCGGAAGTTTAATAAATCCAGGAATATCGGAGAATTCTATATTGCTCTTTACTTCAAAGGGTAGCGATTTTTTCCAACCAGTTCCCAGAATAATAGCCTTACGGATCTTATGGTTGATTTTTAAAAACTTACTAACAAAATTAGCCTGCTCTAAGGCCCTGTTTGAAAAAATAATTTTATCCATCTACTATTTTATTAAGTTAAAAAAGATCTATTTTATAAGAATTTGATTATAACAATAATCAAAAATTAGTCAAGAAAAGGGCCGAAGGCAAAGCCTTCGGCCCTTAATCACTAAAATTTTACTCAGTGGTTACTCCATCAAAATCCTCTTCATTATTCATAGCTTCTTCTTTAGTAGCTCGAACAATTCCATCCTTATGATGAGCCGGAGAATAAATAGTATATAATTTTAAATCTTCACTTTGAGAAATATTAATAACGTTATGCTCTGCTCCGGCTGGCACGACAATAGCTACACCATCAGTTACCTCATATTCATTTCCATCAATAATACATTTGCCGTTACCTTTTTCAAAACGGAAAAATTGATCATTATCAGGATGAACCTCCATGCCGATTTCCTCCCCGGGTTTCAATGACATCAACACTAATTGACTGTGTTTTGATGTATACAAAACTTTTCGAAAATTTGAATTTTCTACTGTGTCTTTTTCAATATTTGAAAAAAATCCTTTCATATTTTTTATTTATTTAATAAAAGTCGCCGCTAAAACTCCGGCAGTCACTAAAGCACCACCAAGAATATTACCGACAGTTGGTTTTTCTCCAAGAATAATAAAAGCTAAAATAACCGTTAGGGCAACACTTAACTTATCAATCGGAGCAACTCGTGAGGCTTCGCCTAATTGTAGAGCTTTATAATAAAACAACCAAGATAAGCCAGTAGCAATAGCCGATAGAACAATAAATAAATAAGAATATTTACTAATCTTTAATAAATCAGAAACATTGCCTTGCACCCAAACAATTCCCCAGGCAAAAACAACAATAATAACGGTTCTTATAGCAACCGCCAGATTACTATCAACTCCCCTAATTCCGATCTTCCCAAAAATAGCAACTAGCGAAGCAAAAAAAGCAGACAGTATGGCATAGAAAATCCAGCTCATTTTTTCTTTCTTTTGCTAGCCTTGACTTCTAACATTAAACGCTTAACCTCTAAACGTTTTTTAGTTTTATGAGACCTGGTTTTTTGAATTTTGCCCGGTCCAGTACTTCTTTTTGACATATTTTTATATAAATAATAACTAAGTAAAACAATATCACAAAGATTGAAAATTGCCAAAATTATCTTGTATTGGCTATAAATTCAATCAAGATGAACATTAACCAAAAGGCAACCATTAAAACAGCTTCTCTCCTAGATAAATTTCTACCCGATCGCATGAAATGAAACAATATAAAAGAAGCTATCACCATAAAAATCCCAGTAATATATATGATTCTAACTGGGAAAGAGAATGGAGAGACTAAGGCTAATATCCCAACAACTATAGTGGCGTCAGCTAAAACCGTCCCTAAAATATCACCAACCGCCAGAGAATCATCACGTTTTTTAACTGACTTAAGAGAAAAGAAAAACTCAGGAATTGTTGTACCTAAGCCAACGATTAACATACCTATGAGAATTGGATTTATACCCATATAGCTAGCTAAAGCAGTGGATGAATTTACTGTAAAATGTGCCCCCAATAACAATATAATCATACTAACAAGTAACATAACAACGGACTTTAGTCTATTGTGATTTTGATTGATTGGAACAGTATTATTAATATCGTTTTTTAAAGATAGATAATAAAAAATCACTCCAGCAATAATTAGAACAAGGCCCTCTATTCTAGAATACTGGCCGTTTAAACCAAGTATTAGAGGAATGATTAAGATAAAAGGATAAACTAAATGATTTTTAAGAATTTTACTTTCTATTCTTAAACTACGCCCAGTTAATAATACTATCATTGCTAATACTAAAGTCAGATCAGCAATATTTGAGCCAAACAACATACCTAAGCCAAAAGAAGGCAAGCCTTCTATGGCAGAAGTTATTGAAATAAAAGTTTCCGGCAAAATTGAAATTACCGCAATTATAATAAATCCGACAGTATATTTAGATAATCTGTAGCTCTCAGCAATTGCTCCAGCGTGTTTAGTGGCCATAGTCGCTCCTCTTATAACCATAATAAGAGCTACTATAAAAATAAATAATTCATTAATCATATTCTATCAATATTATCCTCTTATATATTATACAATAAAAAATAAATTCCGAAGCACTATTATACTTCAGAACTCGTTACATTTTGCTCAGAATTGTGGACAGCGTTAGAACGATAATTCAACAGCAAACTGAATACATTTACATACCAGACTTAAGGGGCTATGCCGATAAATAAGCCTACCCTACCACGCTACTCACTATAATCTTAGTTCAGGACCACAAAAGAGCTCCACATCATCCTTATGAACGGCTGAGAGTCCTACGAACTGTCCGACCAACGTATTATACCTCTTTAATGATTACAAAGAAACTTTTTCGACCTTTTCAAGCAATCCGTCTTTAATCCAAATAATTCTATCAACGTATTTACGATCATCTGGTTCGTGCGTAACTAAAACGATTGTCTGCCCTAATTCTTTATTCAATTTTTTGAAAAGCTCTAAAATTTCTTTTGAAGAATTACTATCCAAATTAGCCGTTGGCTCGTCCGCAAATAAAATCTTCGGATTATTAATTAAAGCTCTCGCGATTGCGACTCTTTGCTGTTCGCCGCCGGACAGTTCGTTGGGGCGATGATCCGCACGTTCTTTTAAACCAACTTTATCAAGCATTTCAATGGCTCTGTCTTTGTAACTTCTGTGAGAACCATTTAAAGCAAAGGCGGGCAAAAGCACATTTTCCAAAGCCGTTAATTCAAAAATTAGCGCGTATTCTTGAAAAACATAACCCAAGCGCTGTAGCCGGAATAGGGTTTTTTCTTGGTCGCTTAATTTTGAAATATCTACATTATCGATTATTATTTCCCCTTCCGTGGGTGCATCCAAAAGACCCAATTGGTGAAGTATGGTTGATTTACCGCTCCCGCTCTTGCCCATAATTGCTACGAATTCACCTTCTTTTATTTCAAAACTAATACCCCTTAGGGCATACGTCGGCACCTTGCCAGAGTAAATTTTTTTTAAATTTTTGACCTTAATATCAATATTCATATAATTATTTAAGCACCCCAAATTGCCTTTAAAATATTTTCTTTAGCCGCCCGCCAGGCCGGAACAAGGCCGGCAATAAAAGCGGCGGCCAAGAGACTGAAAACGCCTTGAAGCACCTGGTATTCTTTTATGGATAAAGAAATATCGCCAATCGCGAGGGCAATCGGATGGCTTACAAAATATGGTGCGACAAAACAAAACATCACAGTTGAACCGAATATAATGCCAAAAATCGCGTAGAAAAACGACTGTAAAATATAAGAGATAATGATAATATTTTCTTTAATGCCAATGGCTTTGAGAATACCTATCTGGCGCCTTTTGTTTATCGTGTTGACATAAATTAAAATAAAAATCGTAGTAGCAGCAACCACTAGGCCGATGGCGCTGATTATTCCAGTTATTAAATTAAAGCTACTCGTAATGCTGTTAAGCATGCTCGTATATTCCGTCCACTTTCTAACTTTTAGATTAGGGGTGATTCTTTTGATTTCCTCAATATACCGATCCTCATCCCCGGTTTTATTAATTTTAACTAAAATTTGTGATGCCCTATCATCAGAAAGACGTAAAATAGATTTTGCCTCTCTGGCAGTAATATACGCATTTTGATCAATAAGAGTGAACCTGACGTTAGAAATGCCACGGATGGTATACTCCCTTCTTACCCCATTGCCAAAACTTATCCATATTTTTTCACCGACCTTCGCTCCGAGACTTTTGATTTCCTCGGCCGCCCCATAACCGCCGGCAATATCTGAACCCAAAATAATGTCACCATGTCCTAATCCCTCTAAATAATTGCCACTGATAATGTGTTTGGAAATCCCGGTAACCTTTGGTTCTTCTTCCGGATCGACACCGATAACTTGCCATGTGCCATATTTATATTCTCCATCCTTATTTTTATCATACGCGAAAGTGGCGATAAGATTGTAATGTACCACCGTTGCAACCACTCCCGGGATATTTTCAATTCGTTGTCTCAATTCTCTTGTATGCACAATATAATTTTCTCTGGTTGGTTCCTCCTGCGGATCAATAACAATATTGGCCACGGAATTATTAATGAGCTGATTGTCGAGAGTTGTAGTAACACCATTTAAGAGAGAGGTGGTAAAAATCAAATTAACAAAAGCCAGCGAGAGAATAAAAATCATCAAAACAATAATACTTTTATTGCCATTAACAATCGATTTGTATCCTAAAAAAAACGCTACTTTTAAATCTTTTTTCATAAAATCTCATAAAGATATTCTTACCCCTTAAAAAATTCCAGATATTTTTTAAGGCTACTTTTGCTTTTCTGATGTATTATTTCGCGTAATCTCGGCAGTATTTCTTTGGTCGCTTTTTCACCGACCAGGATTTTATCTTGGCCATTAGTAAATTGATACCAATAATTATTTTTGCCGACATCAATATTAATAACTATGTCAGCGGTTGACACATTTGAAAGTGCCAAATGGTGGCGTAAAATATTTAATGAATCATTGGCGATATCGTACCACCCGGGCTTCCTTTTTTCGTCGTGGTAATGTTTATCTAAATTAACCGCAATGATTATATCCGCTCCCATAGCCCGAACAATTTCTACTGGAACAGGTGCGGACAAACCGCCGTCAGCTAACATTCTGCCATCTATTTCCACCGGCCTGAAAACCAAAGGAACAGAAATACTAGCTCTTATGGCCTGCGCCATTTCACCCTTATTTAAAACCACAATCTCTCCCGTTTTTAAATCCGTAGCTACTGCAACAAACGGGATTTTGCAATCCTCAATTTTTTTTCCATCAACGTAGCCCTCAATGAATGTTTTTACTTTTTCTCCGCTAATCAAACCCTGCCTTAAATGCGGATCAACCAGAGAAAACATTCTGCGCCAGTTAGTTTCCAACGCTATTTCCTCCATTTTTTTAACACCTAATCCGATCGCATAAAATCCACCGGCCATGGCACCGATGCTCGTACCCGCGATAAAATCAATCGGAATGTTATTTTCTTCCAAAGCTTTAATAACGCCAATATGAGCCAGTCCTCTTGAGCCTCCGCTTCCTAATGCTAAGCCGATTTTGGGTCGCTTTGATTTTGCCATATTATAATTCTATCCGGTTATCCTCTTTTTAAAACTTCCAGTTAAATCAGAAGCCTTGTTTTTCGCGATGGAAAAAAATCGGCTTGCCGTTCTGCCTATTTCATCGCTCAGATATTTTACGTTGGTGTATTGTGAGGGATAGCCAACTAATTCCATAAAACCGACTCCTTTTACTTTTTCTTCTCCGAAATTTCCTTCCACTTGAAGTGGACCTTCCCAGTAGTTAATCGAACCAAATAACATTTCTTGATTATCAACTTTTGCCGTCAAATTTAATTCAATATTTCTTTCCGGTATTTTTATTTTCCATGCTAATGGATAAACCGCTTTGCTTTTTGGACTTGTCCATCGCTCATTCAAGGGAATAATCTCGACCTCTTGATAATGTTCTTGGCGGTTATCCGCATAAGAAATGTCTGCGAAGTAGGTTTTTACCTTGCCGTCATCATACAATCCGCAAACCATTTCCGTATTATTATCCAGTTGCACCGAAAACCAATCCCACCTATCCAATGAATATTCAGCATCAGCCCACTGATGATCCATCCATGATTTACCGGTAACATCAATCCACTTGTCTTTAATTTTTATCCTGCCTTCAGTTTTAAAATTTGTCAGAGAATAGTAGTAGGTGGTTTTGGAATGCAAGTCAATATACCCTTTCCCGCCCTCAAGGATAGGTTTTTTTATTGAGGTCAAAGTCAAATCAATGTCCTCGTTTTTTATGTGATATTTTAATTCGTCTATTTTTTCAATAACACAGTTGATATACCCATTTTTGACTTCCGGATTGAGATAATTTATATAAAGCAAAGGCTTGGAAAAACTGTCATCAGAAATCATCGAGAAAGGAGCTATCCTGTGATAGAATTTCTTATTAGCTAAATCAGTGACGAGGGAATGAGAAAAATAAGATGTTTTAAGGGGTACCTTGCTTAAAAATGGTATTTTTACTTTTTTGACATCCACCCGAAACAAACAATCCATAAACGAATACTCATTGTCGTCGCTATCTTTCAAGTGGCCGTTAAAATACCACCATTCAATTATGTAATCATGGACAGATTCATCAGTCGGGAACTTAATTGGTTTATATTCTTTATGCATAAAATTTATTTTTAAAATAAAACGGCAATAATCTGGTCTGAGATTTTTGCTGAATTGATTTTTTTATTGAGGAACGAATATTCCAAAAGCAGACCGTCCATCATACTGGTAAGCATAGAAGTTAGAAGTTGACTATCAACCTTTCTGGTTATTTTTTTATTCGCCGACATCTCCTCAATTACTGGCTGAATCAGATTAGCAACTCGTTCTCTCAATCGGGTAACATGCTTTACTATTTGTGAATCAATTGGCGATAATTTTAGCATTAATGCTTTAATTAGATTTTTTTCTCCAAGGCCAAAATCTAAATAATTCTTAATTAGTTTATGCAGTTTTTTATCAATTGTAGCTTCATTTAAAGCTTTGACGATAGTTAAATTTAAATCATTAAAAACATCATCAAGCACTTTGCTGTAGATTTCTGTTTTGCCGGTAAAGTGATAATAAAGCGCCGCTTTGGTAATATTCAGTTTTTTGGCAATATCATTCATGGAGACGCCAAGATAGCTATATTCAGAGAAAAGACGGCGAGCCATATCAATAATATATTTTTTGGTGTCTTTGATGACGTCTTCAGATTGCTTTGTGATTGTTTCCATATTTTTTTAAATTATTTATTTAATTTACTTACCACTCGGTAAGTGTATCAAAGATGCTAGATATTTGTCAAATAGCTGTCGACGAGCGCCCTCCATCGGTTTAATGAATAATAATAATAACAAAAAACACACAATAAAATCGTGTGTTTTTCTATAATTCTCCAAAACTTTAAAAAACCGGAAATTCTGAAGGGTGTGGCCGTAGATATGCTGGACGGCAAAATGCCGTTAGACTTTTAAGCCAGCTTTTTCATAACCTCCGAGAATTCTTCATCGGTTGCCATTTCACCCTTCAAAATCTCGCAATTCTTGCCCTGCCAATACGGCAGCCCGCTCATGTTCTTTCTGGTTACTTTTTCCGCCATCTGGCGGTCGCCTCCAATTTGACTTATAAAAAACTGCACTCCGCCTTCAAAAATCTCCTCACAAGATTTAACACTGCCATCGGCATTGACGCAAAAATGACAAAAATTTGAATTTTCATCGCCACCGGCGAAATCTTCTTTTTTAGTTAATGGCATTCCGCATGCCTGACAAAATTTTTGCATAGTTTTTTGATTAATTGTAAACTTATTTGATTATACCATTTTATCTTTCCAATTCCACCACTTTAATTTTTTAGGATTTGGATTTTTATGTTCCGCAAAATAAACCGCACAGCGACAGACATACAAAACGCAACGGTCAACCTGACAGCCTTGCTTGGCACAAATTTGCCGATACAATTTTTCCGGATTTTTTCCTTTTAAATCACTAACCGAACGAATGCCTATATTCTGTAAATCCCAGGAGATGCTTTTGCCAACTCCTGGGATTTTTTGTAAATCATGATCGGAATTCATAAATCATATTTTCTAAACAGAGCTAATAAAATTATTGATTAAGTGCAAAGTGATGCTTGGGTATAAAGAATTAGACTTCTTCATAAGAATTCCACCCGCCAGGCCGACAATAATGAAAACCGCAATTGAATCAATTAGCATTTGGCCAATGGGTTTAACGGGCGTAATAAGAAACCATCCCGGCAAGTGTATAAGCAAAAAAAATCCAGCACTTATAAATAATGCTTTTGTAAAAGACATAAACTCAGCAAGCTTGTTCAGGACAAAACCGCGCATCACAATTTCTTCAAAAAGCGGAACAATAATCAAACTTAAAATAGAAATAAACGAAATGTGGCCGATTATATCGCCACGAAAAAGTATTTCGAAAATTTGCCATATTGCTCCGACCGCAACAATAACCAAGCTCCAAAGCAATCCTTTTTTAAAAGAGGTGCTTAACTTTAAAAATTTAAAAGGATTTGTTCTGTCAATGAATATTAAATATATGAAAACAGGAACAACCCAGACAAACAACCTAAAAATATGACCTACGATAACTTTTACTGTTTCATTAGCGATATTACTGTCAAAAGCGTTGTAAATAAAAACCCGAATAACAACTAAGATAAAAAAACCGACCAGAAAACAAACGACTCTTTTTTTATTTGTTGATTGTTCAATCATTTTTTATTTTTCTTCAAATCTAGATTTTTGAATATTTTTATTCATAATTATTTGATCAATTCCTCAATATCAATATTGAGAGCTTTGGCGATTTTCGCCAAATTTTTTAATGCTTGTTTGCCTGGATAAAGGTTTGACCGTCGGGCGTGGCGCACTGTGGCGGGTTTGATTTCATTATGGAAAAGCCTGCCATAACGCAAGAATCAAAATCGGTAATTTGTTTCAAAAGTTCGTTGCATTTTTCATGGCTAGCCGTATCACTTTTCGGCAAACAATCTCTTAATTCCTCGGCAAGACTGCTTTCTTTATTTTCGGCATAATAAGTAACATTCCAGAGAGAATAAAAACGGCTGTAATACCTGTGAGTAGCAACTGCGCTTTGTCCTGTCGGAGACTCGAAAAAATAACCTGATCCCATTTGTTCTGTAAACTCATACCCCTTAGTTTTCATAAAATTATGTATCATCATCCCGTTCTTGCTTTCAGTTATGAATTTATTATCCGAACCAGACAATTGGACTATGTCCGCATCACTAAATTTTAATTGAATAATCCCTTTGATTTCTGGCCAAGGATTACCTTCTTGAAAGATGACTGGGGAGTAAAAAAGTATAAAAACACCTAACAGTAAAATAATTAGGGAAGCGATAAACAAAACTTTTTTATTTTTTGATGAGTGTTCAAAAATCATAGTGGATTATTATTTTTCTTTCTGCCTCTGATCGCAATAACAATTGTGGTAATAATCAGAATAAGGCCGAGTCCTTGCGCTCCAGGGCTGTCGTCGTATCCGCCGAATACGATTAAAAACAGCCCAAATAATATTACTAAAATACAAAGTGTTATTTTAATATATTTATTCATTTCTTTTATATCCATCTATCAAATACAAAATTCCTGGAATTATAGGCACGGCTAAATTGATGCTAAGATTTGCTTCCGTTAAAAGACCGACAATAAAACCGATTGCAATCGCGATAACAATAAGCCAGCCCGCAACTTTCGGATATTTCCAACCCAGAGCCAAACCGATAAAAACCAACGGCATCATGGATAAGGCAACATTTTCCCATAGAGAATAATTTGGATTAGCAAACGGTAACGGATTGCCATAGCCAAAATAAAACGGCAGGGCAAAGATTAAAATACACAATGCAAGTATTCTGGCAACCCATTTTATTACTTTCATATTTTTATTGTTAGTTTAATTATTTTAAATTCCATCTATATTATAACAGGAATCGTTATTATAATAGGAATCGTTTTTATAAGATATATGGGAACTTGACGCAGCCGTGGATATGCTGGAAGGAAAGTTCCCACTGAACTATTAATTCTTATGACGTTCTATCTCACGCGAAATTTTCTCTACCCCTTTATTGATCCCTTCAATATTTTTTGCCATCTCGTAAATTGGTGGCGTACCAAGCTGCCGTTCAACTAAACTCTTAAAACCCATAAGGTATTTGTCGTTATAAGTATGTTCAAGGGAATGATCACTATATTCCAACGAGATGGTCACATCTTTTTTCTGCAGGTCGTCTACTCTACCTACCAAAGAGAGTAAAGGAATTTTTATAGTTTGTTGAGGAGCGAGGGTGGGAAGACCGTTTTTTATAATTTCAATCTCGTTAAGGTTTTCCTTCTCGTTAAAAAGAGTTAAATTTCCATCTACATTAAAGGCAATATTTCGAGCGATTCCATTTCCGTAGTTACCGATCACTAATTCTATCAGATTCAGCCAATCTTCCCTTTGAGCAATAAAAACTGCTATCCGAGGACGTCTATTCTCCTCTTCAGTTTTAGACATCAGCTGAACTGTACGTTTCGTTTGCCAGGCATAATAGGCCGTTATAACTACGAGCAATAAAGTGGCAACTGCCTGAACAAAACCGCTATTAATATTTAACCAATTGACTATTTGCATAAAATTAATCCCAACGTAAATCTGTTAAATCTGATTCAATATCATGACCTTTAGCCTCGTTTTCATATGATTCAGCGATAGACTTGAGCATGACTCCGGTTCGGGGCCATTTATTTTTTACGGAATCACTCATGGCTTTATATCTTTGAGCTAAATCGCGTTCCTGTTTTCCGCCATCCATTAATCCACGAGAAGTGACACCCCTGCTATTGTATATTTCTATCTGAATATGCTCTTCAATGGTTTTGCTATTAAGTTTTTCAATTAAGTTTCTTACGGCAATATGCGGCCACACTCCATCCGGATCAGACGGCGCATGAGCTAATATAAATCCTATTTGCAGATCGCCACCGATTGTGTGATTTGTTTCGGCACATTTCTCCCTGGCAGATTCGACCCACTCAGTCAATTCTTTTTCATCGACACTTCCGTCACTTTTTACGCCCGGCAATAGATACCAAGAGTCTAGTGCTTCGCGGGCAACACGTGCTCGTCTTTCAAGTAATTTATCATCCACTTTTTCTTTTTCCGAATCGGGCGCACGATCATCTCGCCTGTAAATAAATGAAATTAATTGGGCAAAAAAACCTGGGTCTTTTTGTAATAATCTATGGATCGCAGTAGATGATGAAGTATATCGTTTTAAATCGTTAAAAAGAGCAGCGAAAGGCCATTCCAATTTAACCATTTCTTCCATGGAGAAATCATCATTTTTATAGAGCTGATCGAAAACATGACCCAAATGATATTCCTCCATTACCCCTGCTTTTAACTTTTTATCCTCAAGCTTTAAAATCTCTTCGAGTAATCGTTTAAGTAATATACTTGGAAGTAATAACTTGGGATCGCCCGCAATCCGTAAGGCCACCTCTGGCCGTTTTACATCGAGTAATTTTTCAATAGCAATAGGAGCTTCCTCGCTTTTGTCAGCTCTAGAATAACCACTCGCAAGTTTCCAGTAAGCCTCCTCAGCCTCTTTGCCTTGGGAGTTAACAGCTGACCATGTTTCCACATTTTCTGGTAATCCAAGATACAAAAGCGCACACGCCTCAGCTGAATAATTCCCTTTGGTTTTTAAACGTTTAATTTGTTGATCAACCCATCCCGGTCCAGTGGCTTCAACTCTTCCAAGTGAGTATCCTCGAATAAGAAGTGATGTGTTGCTAATTCGACCAATCATCCCATCTAAGACTTTTGTATCCTCTTCCTCATCACGAATTACCTTACCCAACGCATGGCCTAGAACTCCTACATATTGAATCGTTCCAGCATATTCTATGATTCGTTCTAAAGAAGCGTTATCGAGGACTTCACGAGCTGCTTTTTCTCGACTTACATTTATAGCAGTATCCTTTGCGTCATATTCCTTTGGCTCGCCCTCGGGCAATCGTGGCCATGGATCACTCAAAAGCCAACCAACCCGATCAAGTGTATCTTCGGGCTGGAATTTTTCAAGCACTCGGTATAGAGAAGGAATTTGTTTTTTTCTTTCATCATCTCCGTAGCTATTAACCCAATTACATGCCTCTCTAATACATTGAAGTAATCTAATTCTCTCTTCTCTAGAAAATGAATTAATGTCGGCCGCTTCGAGGGTATTTAAAAGTTTATCTCTAATCTCTAAAGGTAGGCGTGTAAACTCGTCGGCAGATGAAATAAGATTCTCTTTTAAGCACGCTAAATCGGTAAGTTTTGGTATTAAACCAGCCACATACTTTCGGTGAATCTCATTGTCTTCTGGTTCGAGTCCACGGCGATTACCGCCCATATCACGCCAGCGAAACCTATGTGCTTCGCTCATAGAACCATCCCCAAAATAATGCTGAGCGAATTTCCAAACAGTCTGCGAATCTTTTGCAGTTAACGTATCCCATATGGCCAACCGCTCTTCCGGTGTTGCGTATGTTTGCGGAAGCCCAGGGACAAAAATATCCTTCAAACTGTTTATGGCCCGGTTATTCCAAGTGCCACCTTTATCAATTATAGCTAGATCAAATAGCAGATTCATCGCACGAGAAAAATATTCTGAGCTCCATGCCATACCCTCTAATGCCCAGAGCAAACCAGAATGCTTACAGTCCCCAAACAAACCTCCCTCGTCAGTCATTAATTCCTGAAAAAAAGCTGGAGATTCTTTGATTTGTTGCTCAACGGCCTCCATAAAATTATCGGGAGCAGCTTCGGCGAGAAGTGGGGTAACGTCCTTTAAAGATGCCCAAGTTTCCCACGTGCCTGCATTGGCAAAAACTTCCTTAACAACATGATCAGCAAAAGTTTGCGTAGATGAAATACGTGAAGAACGATTTCCATATACCGCAATTAGAACTAATGATTCCACAATACCAGTTCTTAGCCATTCCGAATAAGGATTTGATTTACCATAAATTCCCGCTGCCCATCGCTTGTCAGCAGATAATTCATATTTTGGGTCTGTCTTTGTAAGAACCGAAAGGATCGCTTTCTCAAACAGCTTTAAATCAGCTTCAGTTAAGTGCTGTGAGAGCATAAACCATGCATCCAGTGGAGATTTAAGCATCCAAATACTCCCGACCTTACGTATTGGAGCGTCATCGGTTGAAAGAAATTGTTTTAATTTTTCAATAAGTTTATCGTGCGATTCTCCAGATAAAAGTTCGATAACTTGCCTATCTCCATCCTTGCGTTCATCCCAAGAACCAACAAATAAAACAGGTAATAAAACTTTAGCCGATGTTTCTTCTGCCCATGTCGGAGCCTTTGCACTGGATAAAAATAAATGCCGACGCAACACTGGAATACTTCTACCCATATCCCGTGCGATGCGTTGAGCTTCTACTTCAGATAAACCATTTTTATTTAAATTTTTCTCAATTATTTCGCGTCTAGGACGAGATAATTCAAAAAGATTACTTCGGAAATCAATTGATTTAGAATCCGCGCTAAGAAAAACATAATGACCCTTTTCAACCGCAAAACCTGCCGCTTCCCGACACTCTGCCGGAGCAGCTATAATGAGAGAATTCTGGAAAGTAGTAGCGCAAGACCTTAGCTGGTGAATATTTTCAACTAATACGCAACGAGACAAGGCTCGTATTTTTTCGTTTTCAGGAAGATTTGCAATTGTACCATACAAGAATGCAAATGGTTCATCGGGGGAATCCCCGCGGACCTCAAGAATCGAAGGAGCCTTAGCTATCCATTGCTGAATCCTTTCCATATCCGAAACACGGCCACCAATAACAATCTCCGTTGTCATCTTGGGTTTTGTTGCAGCTGACCATTCTTCCCAGAAGCCTTCTATATCACGAATATTGTCTGATAAATTTTTAATTTGTCTGCCTAGCCATAGTGCTACAGCTGGAGCTAAATCAAGCCATTGCTCAATTGCATCAGCAGCAATTACTCTGACATCTTTCCAAACGGCAGCGGCTCTTTTTTTGTTTTGCCATTCCACTCTACCAGGCCAAGCTCTGGGAGTAACAAAAACGAAACTAGTATCTTTCTGAGTAAACCCCAAAGGATCAGCAGTACGTTTCAAATAATCCTCTTCCGCCTTTTTACCTGGCGAAGCTTCTGTTCCGATCTCCCAGGCAGAACTTCCTGTCGGGAAAAGAGAGGAAGCTACTGGTGTTTTCAGACGACCATCCCATCCGGAATTCGCCACACTGTCACCGCTAGGGAATTCCATCTCCTCAACGGTTGTTGCTGTAGCAAAAATAAGGCGACGAATAAGCTCCGGTAAGGTTTGAGCACAGTGTCGCTGATTGCTAGTAATCCAATTTTTAATATCTCCTGCTGTTATCCACTTCATATCAATTATCTTTTCTTTTTATATTTAACATTGCTTGTTTGTTCTAAAAAAGCATGCAAATCAGATTCCTTAATTCGCCACACACCTATTTTTGACGCCTTAAGTTTCCCAGACTCTATATAGCGCGTGACGGAACGACCGCTAACCAGTAAAATTTTAGCGATTTCTTCAATGGTAAAAAGTTTGTCGATATTTGAATTCATAAAATTATGTGCTTCGGTGATTAGTTATTATCATTTTAGCTCTTTAAATATTTGTTGTCAAAGATGACATTTTTTGTCATAATGGAAATATATTACAATTACCATGACCAAAGAAGTTGAAGTAGTCCCAGAAGGACTGCTGAAAATTAAACAAATTCTTGATGCTATCCTGCAACGGCTCTCCCTCAATCCCGAGAGTCAAACCTTTGAATTTGAGCTCGGCGGGTTTCACTTAAACATTAAAAACGAAAATAATTATTTGGAACTATTGGATATCCTCAAAGGCTTAAAAATAAAGGCTGGCATTGAATACGAAATCAACGATTCTTATACTGACCATCGCGGGAGAAAACAATCAATAACTCTATACGATTCTTACAAATGCAAAGTTAAAATTGTTGATCCAGATAAGTTTGCAAATTACAAGGAAGAAATATCCGAACGATGTCAGAATAGTTCTGTAGCGAAGCAGACCGGGGTGATCAAAGAAGATAATCTTTTGCTAATCAAAGACCTAAAAGCAATTGCCACGGCCAACAAACTGATAGCCTATAGCGACGGAACAGTCAGATACGGGAAAAATATTTTAAGAATGAGAAATCAACTTAAAGACCTTTGTCGGCTTTTTATGCGAAACCAAGACCGTCTACTCACGATAGATGATATAAAAGACGAAATTGTCAGAGCTGATAGAAGATCGCTAACGTCATTTGCAACGATCGCCAAGTATGTCAGTGAGCTCCATAATTTACTGAAAATTCATTTCGGACAAGACGTAATTTTCAATCAAAAAGAAGAAGGCTGGTACTTCCGCCTTTCAAAATAGCAAGAACATCGATTCATAACTGAAAATTGAATGAAGGCACTCCCAGATAATGAGAGTGTCTTTTGTTTTGCGCAAAAACTAAAAAATCATTTAACCAAAATTATATTTCCAAAAAATTATCCAAAAAAAACCAAAAAAAAAACAAACC